>Ga0307989_1000514_pt1 | contig 25143 bp, 25 predicted proteins | sample EllFjometagen185_FD_203164 | JGI IMG/M metagenome (GOLD analysis project Ga0307989, IMG submission 203164) | Marine microbial communities from Ellis Fjord, Antarctic Ocean - #185 | ecosystem: Environmental > Aquatic > Marine > Unclassified | place: Southern Ocean | collected 2014-10-08 | reverse complement strand
TCCCTAAGAATTTCCCAAGCACCCAGATCTGTTCACAATGCGGAAATCAGATTAAAGAAGCCAAGGAACTTAACGTAAGGGAGTGGGAATGCCCTGTGTGCTGTTCACACCATGACAGGGACAAAAACGCCAGTATAAATATCCTAATAGAAGGACTGTTTCTTCTGTCGGGTAAGAAAAGAACCGTAGGGACAGCGGAGGTAGCCTGGGTAAGCTTAGACCACGGTAGGTCTATCGACCAGGAATCCTGCCAATTCATTGGCGGGTAGTTCAATGTCTCCAATTAATGGAAACATAGATGGACTTGGAAACATACTTATGATGTCAGGAACCAGTGAGATAATGTATCCGGATTGTGAACGATTAATGAAAAAGGCTGAAAAGGCTCATGTAAATATGAAGTTTTCAATTTACAAAGGAATGCCACATACTTGGATACTACTGTTTTTTAAAGAATCTAAAGCCGCGTTTAAAGAAATCAGTGAATTTTTGAATCAACTCATAGGGGTTAATACCAATATAGGTAAAGAAGTATGATAAAAATATCTGCAAAAGAGCGTTTACTAAAAACACTAAAAGGGGAAACCCCCGACAGAGTACCGATATATACCCTTATTCCATATGCAGTTGAAAATGGGAAAATGGTACCTGGGCCATTTCACGGATATAAGGACCATGATGATTGGCGCAAACAGGATCCATTATATTGGGAATTGATACAAAGGATGGATGCGCAGTGCGACAACATATTTATGTGGCGGCCTGAATGTATGAATGCTCAAAACTTGTTTTTCTCACCCACTCAGATATACCTCGATAAAAAAGCAATTGATGGTAACAGGGTAAGTTTTAAATATCGATTTAATGTAGGTGAAAAATTCTTATATAAAACTGAGGTTTTCCAAAAGGGAAGTGGTCACATGTGGATTACAGAGCATTTTTGCAAAACCATTAAAGATGCTCTTTTGCTTCTTGATACTGAATACATAGAAACCCCATGTGAAATTGATTCACTTTTCACCAATATAGAACAGTTGGGTGACAGGAGTTTACCTTGGATTACAATACCGTCGCCAATAATGTCTGTATGCAGACTTTTTGATCCTCAGGATTTCCTGCTTTTCTCTGCACTATATCCCAATGAAATTGAAAAGCTTATGCAAACAGCCTTTTTAAGAACAAAGTCAAGTCTTCTGAAGCTTCTAGATATGGGCGCAGGACCTATAATACGATTTGGGGGAGCGGAACATGCCACTCCCCCCATGATGTCGCCGGATGATTTTGACAGATTCGTTGTTGCCTATGACAAACCACTAATGGATATTTGTCATGACAAGGGATGCATGGTTGCGGTTCATTGTCATGGTAATATTCGTCATGCTGTTAAACGTTTCATGGAAATGGGAGTAGATCAGATTGACCCGGTGGAGTCTACACCATGGGGAGATATTTCCCTTATAGAAATCCGGGACATTACGAAGGGGCAGATTACGCTGACCGGTAATATGCAGTTCAGTGAAATAACTAATGAGTCTCCTGACTATATAACTCGGCGGGTTAATGAAATAATTCAGATTGCTGGTCCCAGAAGATTAATAATAAGCACAACAGGAACTCCTCCTGAAAGAATTACTAAGCAACAGTTTAATAATTATAATGCAATGATTGATGCTGTAGTAAAATGAAGTAATATTAATGAATCCTCAAAACAAAATTACCGGTTGTGATTTTGTTATATTTGAAATTGATTAAAGATTAACAATTTCAAAAGTTATAAAAGACATTTCGATGTTTATTATTATAATTGTTGAGCGTTTTGGAATTATGTAGTCTTCTTTGCAAGGTCATTCGTGTTAATAGATTTTCTAAAGACAACAAAACGTGTGAATAAAAACTCGGTAATAAAATTAATCACCATTGTTCCGATTAAAACAACATACTCATTCCAGCCAATATTTATTAAAGCATCTCCCCACCAGGTTGACAATGGAGTGAAAACCAAATAGTAACCAAAAACCTGCATCATAGCGAAAGAGATATTATTAGCTGATTTATATGTAAACCGCCTGTTAACAGTGAAATTATATAAAACCGATAAAATCAAAGCTATAAGATAACTTGGCCAATAAGGTAAATCCGTTAATTCAGTCAATAGTGTAAAACTTATTATCTGTATTACTCCTGCAGATAAAGAAAAAGCAGTGAATTTCAGAAATTGAAAAAAGTTTTCTTTTTTACTTAGTTTGACCGGGGTTTTATTTTTCATATATAGTATCCTCAATATTATATTATTCGAAGCTTGCTATTGTTCAGTTTACTAACTGGATGTATAAATTACAACAATTAAATTTTGCATATTGAAGATTAAGCCACTAACTTCTGATGATTTTTTTTATTCTCGGCAATTTGTAACTTATGTTACAGCTTTATTGATTACTAAGTAGTATAATTTATTAGAAATCAGTTGGTTGAGGTAATTATGACCGCGTTATACATCACTTGTGCTGTGCTATACCTTGTATCGCTTATTGCCAGTCCAAAGAAAACATGGATGGCAATTAAATCAGGAACAAAAATGCTAATGAAAATTTTACCACAATTCCTTGTAATTATATTAGTTATGACATTTGTGTTATATGTCTTTCCACCTGAAAATATTGTGACATTGCTTTCTAAAAGCAGCAATTGGATCAATGTTTTTGTAGCTTCACTTATTGGATCCATTGTTGTTATGCCGGGTTTTATAGTTTTTCCCCTTGCTGGTATCCTAAAAGAAATCGGAGTTGGTTATGCAGTGTTGGCAAGTTTTACGACTACACTGATGCTCGTGGGCATTCTTACATTCCCACTTGAAAAACAATATTACGGAACTAAATTCACCATAATCAGGAATTTAGTCGGTTATGTTATTGCCATAGTCATATCAATTATAATTGGATTGTTGCTTGGAGGGTTAGTTTAATGAAAAAGAAAGATATTCTACTTTATTCTGTTACAGCCCTTTTCCTTGTTTTCGCCTTAGTATCTTATCTTATAGAGTTTGATCCCGGAAAGCAGCTTTTAGGTAACTTCTGGGAATATGTTAAATTTGTGTTATCTGTTATGCCGGCGGTTTTCTTATTAATTGGTCTTTTTAATATATGGGTAAAAAAAGAAACAGTAATCAAACATATGGGACATAAGTCAGGTATAAAAGGATACCTTTTAGCAATTCTATTAGCATTTGCCTCCATCGGAGGATTATTTGCTGCACTTCCTATATCAAAACAGCTTCATGATAAAGGTTCAAAATTAAGCGTAGTACTTGTATATTTAGGAGCTTCATGTGTGTGCAGGATTCCAATGGCACTATGGGAAGCTTCAATGCTTGGGATAGAATTTACTGTAATAAGGTTTGTTGTTTCGTTACCATTGATAGTTTTAAGCTCAATTTTTATTGAAAAAGTATTTGGTAAAAAACTGGAATTAGAAATCAGCAAAGCAGGGAAACAACAAAGCAAAAGTTAAGATGCAAAATCTCTATAATATAATTCAGCATACAAGCCATTGGCAGCTAATAGTTGTTTATGAGTACCTTCCTCTGCCACAGTTCCGTCTTTTATGTAATATATGATATCTGCTTTTTCAATTGTTGATAATCTATGGGCTACAACCACACTGGTTTTTCCCGTCATCAAGGTTTCAAGTGATTCCTGTATAAAGAATTCAGATTCACTGTCAAGTGATGAAGTAGCTTCATCAAGTAGCAGCAGAGGAGCGTCCTTTAGGATTGCTCTGGCTATTGCTATACGTTGTCTTTGACCACCGGAAAGTTTGATTCCACGCTCTCCTACAAGTGTTTCATAACCGGAAGGTTGTTTCATTGCAAACTCATTTACATGAGCCTGATCACAGGCATATGTAAACTGCTTATCTGTTGCATCTAGGTTTCCGTACATTATGTTCTTTTTAATAGTTCCGTTGAATATATAGGCATCCTGAGGAACATACGACATCTGTTCTCTCATTAAATCAAGTGAGTAATCACAGACTGGCTTTGTGTTTACTGTCATCTGACCGCTTTTTAATGGATACAATCCTAGAATAAGCTTGATCGTGGTAGATTTACCACCGCCGCTGTCTCCGACTAGTGCAGCCATCTTTCCAACAGGAACCTTAATATTCAGATTATCAATAACATTATCGCCTTCTATATATTCGAAATATCCGTTTGTGATAGATATTCCTGATTCATAATCATCACTGCTCGTATCGTAACGCTCTGGTTCCATTTCCTCATCAAGTAACTCATAAAGCCTGTCCACACTTGCATAGGTTTTATTTATGTGTGAAAGATTCTGTCCAATTCGGAGGAAGTTGAAGGACAGTTTGGTACTTAACATAGCAGTACTTACGAATGAACCTGCTAAAATTTCCCCATTAATAACCAAATATGCAGCAAATACTGTTATTATTCCAAAAGAAAGAGCATGTATAAGATTATTTAATCCAAGCATCTTAGTCTCTGTTTTTATGAATTTTTTTTCAGCAGAATAGACTTCATTCATACCATCATCCATTCGCTTTAAGAAAAATTTAGACAGACCAAACATCTTAACAATTTTAAGCCCGGTTATATTTTCTGTAAGTATTTCGGATAGTTTGGCAACCTTGTCGCTCATACCCCATGCCTGATGTCTTATAGGCATTGCATATTTAACATTGACAAAGGCAGCTATAAAATTTGTTGTAACAATCACTACTGCAAGACGCCAGTCAGTATATATAAAGTAGGGAACAGTAACAAAAATGGAAATAATATGAAAGCCAAGAACCTCGTGGATTCTAATAGCCCATTCCATATCATCTACATCATTATTAAGCCTCGATAAAACATCTCCGCTATGATGTTTCTCATAAAACTTTACAGTCATATTTTTTACTTTATCATAAGCAAATATTCGGATATTTCGCATAACTCGTTCTGTAATAAATTTCAGAATGTACATTATAATCGGACCTACCACCACACCTAGCAAAATAAATAAAATTCCAAATATGAATGCCTGGTTCAATGTAGTTTCACCATATACAAAGTAGTTGATTATTTCTCTAAAAACATGAGCCTTTATAGTTTCTCTAGGAGCCTGTAAAAGGCTGCCTAAAAGCACAATGGGGAAGAAACTCCATTTGTATTTGCCCATTAGTAGAAGCAATCTTTTAAAGTTTTTACGCATGTATCTGCCCCCCCTCTTCAACTAGTTGCCTATCATACAATTCCTTGTATTTTCCATTTTTATTAATCAGTGTTTCATGAGTTCCTATTTCTACAACCGTGCCTTCATCTAAAACGATAATTTTATCGGAGTTAATTATTGTAGACAAACGGTGGGCAATTATTATTACTGTTTTCTGCAGTTCCATATTTTCTATTGCCATCTGAACATAATGCTCTGCTTTTGTGTCAAGGGCACTGGTTGGCTCATCTAGAAGCAAAATAGGGGCATTTTTGAGTATTGCTCTGGCAATGGATACGCGTTGTTTCTGTCCACCTGAAAGCTTCATACCTCGCTCACCAATAACAGTGTCATATCCTTCTTTGAAGGAATTAATAAAATCATGAGCATATGCTTTTTTAGATGCTTCGTAAAGTTCAGGTTCACTAGCTTCAAGGTTACCGTAGGCGATGTTCTCTTTCAAAGAACTGCAGAACAGGTAAACATCCTGACTGATGTAAGAAATATTACTTCTCAGTTTATTGAGGTTCCAGTCTCGTAGATTTTTATCATAGACATGAATGTCGCCACTATAATTTTCATAGTGGCCAACTAGTAGTTTATGCAGTGTGCTTTTACCACTACCACTAGCACCAACAATGGCTACTTTTTCACCTCTGTTTATTGAAAAACTTACATCTTTTAATACAGGAACATCTTCAACATATGAAAAAGCTAGATTCTTCACCGAGATTATTTCATCACCAGGGTAATTACTGAAATCGGAGCCATCACACCGCTCTTCGTCAGATTCAAGTAATTCGAAGAAGTGCTTTGCACGACCGGCTGTTATAATAGTCTGCCCCCATGCTTTATTCATTCGGTCAAAGCTGGAGATAACCGGATTTATAACCTGGGCAAACGTAAAAAGCTGTCCTACGGTCATTTCGCCTCGTGAAATAAACCACCCGCCTATTCCATAAGTAATAATCAATGGAATCAATACATTAAAGGTGGATATTGCTGACATCAGATTCCAGTTTCGTCCAATTGCCGTTGCGTGGGTATTTATATTTTTACAGGTCTCATAGTACTCATTGTCAAACTGCTGTTTCATTCCATAGGTTTTATATATGTGAATACCTTCAAGCAGGTCTCTGAGTTTTGAATTAGATATACTCAGCTCCTCTTGGATACCAGTGGCATGGCTACCTAGTTTTAATGAAACCTTATTTACAAAATAACCTAATACAGGACTCAGGATAAGACTTATTAGAGCCAACTTGTAGTTTAAAACAAACAGTAGAATCATTCCGCCAATAAATCGAACAGGTAAATAGCTTAAAATATCATCAACAAAATATATGTAATACCTTTCTAACCGCTTTATATCATTTATTACCTGAGTGACGGTTGAACCGGTATGATGTTCTTCATAATATGCAATGGATAGATTATTTATCTTTCTAGAAGATACGGACCGCATTGTACGACCGCATTTTATTCTATAGTGGCTTCTCATATATGTATTTAAAAATTCAATTAGTGATTCTACAACCAAAATAGTTACAAATACAATAGATATTATAACTAACATATGACTATCTTTTTTGAGCAAGGTATCAAGAAATTGTCCGTTTAGATAGCTGACAGACAGACTGATAAGTCCCCCTATAATACCAAGGAATACTACAATTGTTGCGGTTATTTTGTGTTTTTTATTTAAAGCAAGCAGTTTAAAGATGTATTTTAATGCTTCTTTGATAGTTGTTTTTTGCTTATTCATAGTTGCTCCAATTTATAGACCATTAATTAATGGTGCCCGGATTACTCAACTATCTTCCCGTTTTATTAAACTATTTTGCTTTTTGAAGGGAAGATATGCCGCACACATATAATAAACACAGATTTTTACACATAATTTACTCTCCCCCTTTAAAGATTATTGATGTATATCTTACTATGTTGATTTGGTTAGTGTCAATAATATTATTAGAAAAGTTACAGAATGTTCACAAATGAAGTAGTATTTTTTAGTTATAAACTTGTATACCAAAAAAAGGCAGAAGATATCCTGCCTTTTTTATTAAAATTATAGTTTTACCATGAAACTTTATCTGGGTCTGATGATATGCCGCAGCAGCTTGTAAGGTTTGCAATTTTTTCAACATCAGAAGGTTCCAGTGCAAAGTCGAAAAGCTGTGTATTTTCTTTTATATATTTTTGAGTAACTGATTTAGGAAGAGGTAAATATCCTCTTTCAAGGCTCCATCTAAGACATAGACGACCAACACTGACATTATATTTTTCAGCTAATTGCTTCAATTCTGGTACCTCAAAAACTTTACCTGTGCCAAGGGGACTGTAAGCTTCAAGCAGAATATCATTCTGTTTGCAAAATTCAACAACTTCAGTTTTAATATCACCGGGGCAAAGTCGGATTTGATTTACCATAGGTTTAATATTTGCAGTTTTGAATAATTCTTCAATATGATGAACCATAAAATTACTAACACCAATTGCTTTTATTTTTCCTTCATTATATAACTCCTCAAGAGCTTTCCATGTTTCGGCATTAGTTTTTTGCCAATTATCTCTAAATTTCACAGGGTTTGGCCAATGTACAAGGTATAAGTCAAGGTAGCTGGTCTTAAGTTTAGCTAGGGATAAAGCAAAGGCTTTTTTTGTTGCTTCGTAGCCATAATCGCTAACCCATAATTTTGAAGTAAGAAAAACTTCACTCCTTGGCAAACCACTGTCTATTATAGCCTGCCCGACAGCTTCTTCATTTTGATATACTGCCGCAGTATCTATATGCCTGTATCCATCTTCTAATGCATGTCGAACTGCTTCATAACCGATCTGATTATTCGGAGTTTGCCATGTACCGAACCCTATGCATGGTATACATGCACCATTATTTAATTTATATGTATCTGTAATTGATTTCATAATTTCTCCTTGTTTATTCGTTCTTTTATTTTATGCCCAAAAACCAATAAGTTCTAACAAGATAAGACCTTAGCTGTATGTTCATATTTTGTTCACACTTTTGTTAATTGGGCATAAATTCAATCCAATAATATAGGGACATAGCAGATGAAGGAGCAAAAAAATGTACAGACACGAACTAAAATATCTGATAAATCCCGCAAGTGCACAAATAATAAAAAGCAGACTTAAATCAGTCTGTGGCCCGGATACAAATGCTAATAAGAACGGCACATACAGAGTTTCCAGCCTGTACTTTGATGATTTTTGTGACAGTGCAATTAATGACAATCTGCAGGGCAGCATTAAAAGAAAGAAATTCCGCATAAGGGTTTATGACGGAAAAGAATCAATTATTAAACTGGAAAGAAAAATTAAGAATAACAAGGGTGGATTGAAACATTCAGTTCTGATTACTAAATTACAGTATGAAAGCATTATGGACAGCGAGTATGGATTTATGAAAAACAGTGAAAATGATGTTATAACTGATTTTTACACTTTTCTGACCACGAGATTATTGCAACCCAAAGTTATTGTAGATTACGACAGAGAGGCATATGTATATAGTTTAGGTGATGTTCGTATTACATTTGACAGCAATATCAGGTCTTCTGTTAACAATGTTGATTTACTGGGTCAGAATAATATATTTGCACATGTTATAAGGAAACAGGACACAATAATGGAAGTTAAGTACACAGGTTTTCTTCCTAGCCACATAAAAAAAATGATTCAAACCGGTAATGGAAGCCAACAGGCATTTTCAAAATATGTTGCCTGCAGATCTTTCATAAGCTGAGGATATAAATAGGATTTAAGGAGTATAAATTATGACATTTTCGGACATTTTTAAAAGTGATTTTTTAACACAGGCAGGGAACAGCATATCGATATTGCAGATAGCACTGATGTTACTGCTGTCATTCGCATTGGGGCTTTTCATATTTTTTGTATATAAGAAGACCTTTCAGGGAGTTATGTATTCAAAAACATTCAATGTTTCTCTAGTAGCACTGGCAATGGTGTCATCAACGGTAATTATGGCGGTCACAAGCAATATCATACTGTCACTTGGTATGGTAGGGGCCCTCTCGATTGTAAGATTCAGGACAGCCATTAAAGATCCCATTGATATAGTTTTCATGTTTTGGTCAATATCCATAGGGATTATGACAGGCGCAGGACTGTGGCTGCTATCTATCGTATCGAGTCTCATAATAGGGCTGGTACTGTATATATTCTCGAAGGTAAATATTAAATATGAACCATATCTATTGATTGTCGGTTATGAAGACAGCTCTTTAGAAAATGAAATTTTTAATCAGCTGGATAACGCAGTTGGATCATATAAGGTTAAATCAAAAGTTAAAAGCCCGGGCAACTATGAACTAACAGTAGATATTAAAGTTAAGTCAGACAGAACTCAAATCGTAAATACACTGGATTCTGTCAAAGGAATTAAAAGTGTAGCAATGGTCAGTTATGATGGAGACTATGCGACGTAGATAAGGAGAGAAGAATGAAAAAGAAAAAAATTATTAACAATAAAATAGTAGCAGTGATTTTAGGATTGGTACTGGTGGTATCTTCAATGCTAACCGCATGTACTATAGGTGATTCAGCAGCAATAATTGCTACACCTGACTCAGGAGTATTTGAAAAGATTGATAGCCCGGCAACCGAGGAACCTGAATATACAGCTACTGAAGCTCTCAAGCTAGACAGTGATGATGTTAAGGTTGATTTTAGTGAAACAGAGATGATCACTATCACATTGAGCGATGATGAAATTGATGTCAGTGGCATTGGAGTTGCAGTAACGGGAAGTACAGTGACAATTCTGCAATCCGGTACATACAGCATTAGCGGTAGTATGAGTGACGGTCAGATAATTGTAAACTCTGAAGATGAGGGAACAGTATTCCTGATTCTGGATGGAGTTGATATTAATAGTTCTAACAGCGCAGCCATTTATGTGCTGAATGCAAAAAAGACAGTTATAAGTCTTGCAGATGGCACAGATAATTATTTATCAGACGGTGTATCTCATGTTTTTGCAGACACTGAAGATGAAGAACCGGATTCAGTATTATTCAGTGAAGACGATCTGGTGATTAATGGAAGTGGTAGTCTTACAATAGATGTAAATTATAAACATGGTATTGTCAGCAAGGATGATCTTATAATCATCAGCGGTAACATTACAATAACTGCAGTATCGGATGGTATCCGTGGTCGCGATTCAATTGTAATAGCCGGCGGAAATATAGATATAACAGCTGATAATGATGGAATGCAGTCTAACAATGATAAAGACACTGAAAAAGGATACATACTGATTGAGGGCGGCATAATAAATATTGAAAGTGGTAATGACGGGATACAGGCAGAAACAAATATCGTAGTAAATGATGGTGAAATCAATATACTTTCAGGTGGCGGCACACAGAATATAGTAGTGGCTGAAGACGTAAATGAACAGACAAAAGACAGTTCAGTTGCAGCAGAAGAGACGGAAAGCACAAAAGGAATAAAAGCTGTTTCACTAATTCAAATAAACGGTGGAATAATAGATATTGATTCTCATGACGATGCTATTCACTCAGATAATGTTGTAGAAATAAACAACGGAACACTTACACTATCTACAGATGACGATGGTATACATGCAGATAACAGCATAATAATAAATGATGGTAACATTGATATTGAAAACTGCAATGAAGCTATTGAAGGCACAGTTCTAACAGTCAATGGGGGTGAAATAAGAATGAATGCCAGTGATGATGGATTCAATGCATCTGATGGAACCGGATCAGCAGGTATGCCGGGTAATGAAATTGCAAATGGTGATTGTGCACTGTATATCAACGGTGGATACATAGTTATATATTCCAATGCAGACAGTGTAGATTCAAATGGGATAATTTACATGACTGGTGGTACTGTAATTGCAAACGGACCTCAGAGCTACACAAACGGAGCATTAGACAGTGATGGGGAGTTCATAATAGAAGGCGGAGTTCTGATTGCAGTAGGGAGCAGCGGTATGGCAGAGTCGCCTGATGGAAATTCATCTCAGAACTCAGTTTTGTACTTGTTTGACACAGTACAGGCCGTAGGTACAATGATTTATATAGTATCTGAAGACGATGAACAGCTACTGGCATATAATCCTGTAAAGGAATACCAGTCCATAGCATTTTCATCACCTGAGTTAGAAACAGGGAAGACATACACTGTATATTCCGGTGGATCGATAGACAGCCAGGAAACAGATGGCGTACATGAAGATGGCAATTACAGTACAGGAACAGTTGTAGGCGAATTCACAGTTAACAGTGCACTTACAGTTGTTGGAACTCAGAGTAGACAGCAGGGCGGACCACAAGGCGGAGGACCTCCCGCCGGTGGTAAAAGGCCTTAATATATAGAAAGACAATATGATACAATTGATTCAATCAGTTGTGTCATAAGTCTTTGGATGCAGATTAAGCAGGTTTAAATGATTAAAGAACAAAAAACAATTTTAATAGTGGATGATGAAGACAGAATCAGGCAGATGCTGAAACTTATGCTAAAGAACCGGGGTTACAGAATATTTGAAGCATCCAACGGAGAAGAAGCGGTTAAAGCATTTACAGCAATTGATCCCGATATGATTATTCTAGATGTCATGATGCCGGTTATGAATGGTTTCACATGCCTAAAAGAGATAAGAAAAACCTCAGATTTACCGGTATTGATGCTCACTGCAAAAGGCGAAGATTATGATCAGGTTGAAGGGCTTAAGAGCGGAGCAGATGATTATGTTATAAAACCCTTTACTCCAATGGTGCTAGCTGCCAGAATTGAAACTCTTTTTAGGCGAAGCAGTGAAACTCAAACGAATAAAACAACCTTTGGTGAATTGAGAATAGATGTGAAAGGCCGAATGGCTTATATTGGCAGCAATCCGGTTGAGCTTAACAGAAAAGAATTTGATTTATTAAATGTGATGGCAGAAAATCACAGGATATCGCTGAGCAGGGATCAGATGTTAGAAAAGGTCTGGGGCTATGATTACCTTGGATCAGACAGTACTGTAGATACACATGTCAACCGTTTGCGCATTAAGCTGGGAGACTGTAGTAAATATATTAAAACAATACGCGGATATGGTTATAAGTTTGAGGTTTAAATGCTGAAAAAAAGTATTACAAAAAGAATGTTTATTGGAATTACATCAGTGGTTGTTGGCTTTGCAGTTATTATATTGCTGGCTAACACGCTACTGCTGAGTCCGCTGTATTATAGATCCATTGAAAAATCTATGGTGGCATCAATAGAACAGTTGGCAGAGATTGATTATGAAAGTGAAAAAGAAGTATGGATAGAGGAAATTTTTAATATCAGTTCCGGAAGTGCATATGATGTTATTGTAAGGAATGAAGGTATTACTCTTTTTTCATCATCTATGGAAATAGGTCTTCGGGCTTATCCTGAACCCGGATTTGAACCTGATTTTGAACCAAAGCCCAAAGATAATCTGGGGCCGCTTAACTCTGACATCGAATGGGAAAAAGAGGGCAGTGTTTCACTCGGTTACTCAATAGACACAAGAAATAATAATGAATTTATGGTTTGTATGACAGAGTTGGAAAATGGATATAGAATTTTTCTAACTCAACCGGTTGCACCGGTAAACGCAGGGATAGCACAGTCTAATAAACTTCTGATTTTATGTACAGCTGCGGTTCTATTGCTTTCAATAATATTTGCATTTAGGTTTTCAAAAGGATTTACAAAACCAATAAAGGCTATTCAGTCACAGGTAAAAAAAATATCAAATCAGGATTTTTCAGCTGAATTAGAAGTCAATACGGGTGATGAGCTGGAGAATCTCAGCAATGATGTTAATGTATTATCAGAGAAACTTGAATCTGCACTTGAAGAGCTTCAAGAACGAAATAAGCAACTCGAAAAAGATATTCAAGCACAACGCAGCTTCATTTCCAATGCATCTCATGAGCTAAGAACTCCGCTTTCTTTAATTAAAGGATATGCAGATGAACTTAAATCTGGATTTATTAGTGATGGAGAACAGCAGAAAATATACCACGGTATTATATCCGAAGAATCTACCAAGATAAAGCGACTGTTAAATGAAATGCTGGATTTATCCAGACTTGAAAGCGGTCGGATGGAAATCAATAAAGAAAAATTTAAAGTTAATGATGTCATAAACTCATTCTTTGAGAAATATACGGGATTTGTAAAAGAGAATAAGTTGAATATAGAACGTAGGTTGAGTGAAGATAGTGTCTGTTTCCATGATGCAATGCGGTTTGAACAGATACTTGCGAACTATATATCTAATGCATCAAAGTATAGTGACAGCAGAAAACACATAATTGTATCCACAAAAGAAATTGAAGATAATATTAGAGTTAGCGTTTTTAATTACGGTAGCCAGATCGATGAGGATTCTATAATCCACATATGGGATGGTTTCTATAAAGCTGACAATGCACGTACAAGAAAAGATGACAGCTACGGTCTTGGGCTTTCAATTGTTAAAGCAATCCAACAGGTTGCCGGTTATAAATATGGAGTTATCAACCATGAAGATGGTGTAGAATTCTGGTTTGATGCAAAATCTATATAAACACATTCAGGAAATCAGAAATTGTGGTTGGGTTAATTTCTGATTAGTAAGAATCCGGGGTCATTTTCCGTTTAGCTAAATAGACGGACCAGCTTCCAACAAGAAGCTGACCAAGACAGATGCCACTTAAAATCCCAATATAACCTCCGATTATGTTTCCTAAGAAAGCCAGCGGAATGATAATTGCAAGAATACCTACAACATTAATCAGTACAGTCCACTTAGGTCTGCCAAGAGTTGTGAAAATTCGGCTCATCCAGTTTGTTATCATTAATCCGGTCATACCAAAGATCATTATCCAAAGATATTGAGAGGCTAATTTAACTACTGTTTCATCATCAGTAAATATTCTGGCAACCGGTTTTGCAAGGAATATCGAAATTGCAAAAACTAATAAGCCATATATAATGGAAAATTTAATAATTTTATTTCGGGTTTCATATACTCGCTCATACTTTTTCGCTCCCCAGTTCTGACCCGCCAATGGAACAAGTGCTAATCCAATTCCGTAGGGTATCATGGTAACAAAGCTCTCAGTTCTAGTTCCAACGGCTATAGCTGCAACTGCTGCAGTTCCACCTGCTGACGATACTAGAACTGTCAGAACGCTTCTTAGTAGCTGTGGCATAAGCATTACAGTTGTACTTGGCAAACCGATTTTTAGTATGTCTTTCCAAGAATCAAATAACTCTTTGGCATTTTCATATTTAAAAGAGATAAGATGGTGGTGAAAGTGTGCAAACGACAGTGTAGCGATCATTCCTAGAAAGCGGGCTATCATTGTTGCAAGGGCAGCTCCTTTTATACCCATTGCGGGGAATATCCAATAACCGTGTATCAGAAAAGGGTCAAGGACTATATTAAAAACAGCACATATCAACATAACAATAAAAGGCCGTAGCATATCACCGCTGGCTCGCATACATGAATCTGTAACGGGTGGCATAACAAACACAAAGACAAAAACATACCATATAGTCATATACTGTTTAACAAGCGGTAGAACTTCAGAATCTGCACCCAGCCAGGTGAAGACACTGTCCATGGTAAATAGACCGACGAGACTAACTAAAACAACAAAAATTAGAGATAACAATATGCCATCTGTTGCAATTCTCTCCATTAAGTGTTGATTTTCTGCACCTTTTGCTCTTGATAAGAGAGAAGCTGCGCCCATACTAATTCCACTTGATATAGCTCCTACTATTAAAACAATGGGGAAGGTAAATCCCATTGCAGCAAGTGCATTGGTTCCTAGCTGAGACACAAAGTATGTATCAGTAAGATTGAATACAACAAAAGAGGCCATTCCTCCGATTGAGGGAAGGGCCAGTCTAATCAGATGTTTTGAAATACTTCCGGACAGTAAATTATGTTCTTTCATTGATTACTCTTTTTTTGTAGTTTCATTACAAAGTAGAATAACACATTAATAATTTGCATACAATTGATATAAGCTTATGCTAAGCAATACTTTAAAATTACAATAAAAAAAGGAAACTATCTCAAAAATAATTTCCTATTTAAATGTGTTATCACACTAAGTTATCTTTTTACAAAATATGACCACAGGGGGATTGTTAGGAAAATTAACCAGGCATAATACCATCCATCAAATAAGAAACCGAGTAGCATAAAAATAACTACACAAACTACTGGATAGGGTAGGGATTTCCAGCGTTCTCCTTTTTTCATAGGTGATACAAAAACATGAAAAATCGGAATCATCAGAAATATTAACCAACCTGGATGCCACAAATTAAAAACAATTCCCAAAAACAGATAAATAATTGTAACCAGGACAGCGATAGGAAAGCTTTTCAGACTATTATTTTCAAGCTTATTTTCTGATTTAACTGTATAAGTTTCATCATCATCAGTATCTTTGGGCTCTTCTTTAGAATCATCTTTATATATGCCAGTGTCATCCAAATCAGAAAAGCTATATGATTCGTTTTTAGAAACAGTTTTTTCTGCCATTTCAGTATTTACATCATAATCAAGCATTTCATCAATGCTGACTCCATATATCTTTGAAAGAGCTATAAGATTTTCTGTGTCAGGTGATGATTCAGAACGTTCCCATTTAGATACGGCCTGTCTGCTGACACCAATCTTTTCTGCCAGTCCTTCCTGCGAAAGACCCAATTGTTTTCTAAGGTTAACCAATTTATTTGCGATTTCAACATTCATATTTTCCTCCTTGTTATCATGGCTAGATTTTATGTGATTTACCTGATTGCATCTACCTACTCTAGTATAAACTTACGCAACTATAAGTTGCAAATGCTATATTTGAGTGTATTTTTCATAGTTTTAGGTATTTAATGACTAATAAATTAGATTTACAAATACATTTTTCACATGTAATATTGAAACAAGAATATTTCATATCTTGGGGGTATGACATGAATTATAAAGAATATAGAGACAAAGTCAGGGCATGCTGGCTCGGTAAAAACATCGGCGGAAGCCTTGGAACACCGTTTGAAAGCCAAAGAGGAACATTTGATGTGGATTTCTATACACATGATATAAGTAAAGGAGCACTTCCAAATGATGATCTTGATCTGCAGTTGGTATGGCTCAATGCAGCTGAAAAATATGGGAAAAATCTAGACTCGGAAATTCTCGGTGAGTATTGGATTTCATATATAGTTGCTTCTGTATCTGAGTATGGTATGGGGAAAAACAATATGGCTATGGGTATTCGTCCGCCGCTTTCAGGTTGGTATAATAATCCATTAAAAAATAGCTGTGGGTGTTTCATTAGAAGTGAAATCTGGGCCTGTCTGGCACCGGGACATCCTGAAATTGCAGTTCAATACGCATATGAAGACGGTATCTGCGACCATTCAGAAGAGGGCCTGTATGCTGAAATATTCTGTGCTGCTCTCCAAAGTGCAGCTTTTGCAGAAAGTGATGCAAGAACCTTGATGGATATCGGTCTTTCATATATTCCTGAGGATTGTATGGTAGCACTTGCCGTAAAGACGGCCATTGAATGTTATGACAGTGGAATATCCTGGAAAGAAGCTAGGAAACGGATGATGCACGAAGTGCCCGGTGGTTTCGGAGTTGTGCGAGATGACAGGACAGAATTCCTTGATGAGCCCAAAGGTGAGTTAGGTGTTAATGCCCCGAATAATATTGGAATTACTATGATAGGATGGCTCTATGGAGAAGGAGACTTTTCTAAAAGCATATGTACGGCCGTCGGATGTGGAGAAGATGCGGATTGTACCGGAGCAACACTCGGAGCGATTCTGGGAATTATCGGTGGAACAGAAGCTATACCACAGAAATGGATTGATCCCATTGGTGATGAAATAAAAACAATATGTGTAGATCTTACTAAAACAGAAACCCTGAAGATTCCAAAAACTGTTACAGAATTTACTACCCGAATATGCAGTCTTATGCCTACTTTCATGTCAGAGCATATAGATATGCTTACTGAAGATGGGGTAACAATTAGCATGTCTGAAGCTGATGGGCTTAAAGATAGTGGTACATATAAAGGGCGTGTCGGAACCAGCGTAAAGATTATGTACACATTCAGAGATAAACTTAAGTTGCATCCATTTGGAGTAAAACGCACAAGTGTACCTTTTGATGTTACCCTTGATTACGTCGACGGATTATCAATTAGTGCAGGTGTTGAAAAGAAGATGAAGCTTCATATAGAAAATAATCAGGTTATACAGCAGTGGCTGACTGTGAAATGGCATGTTCCTGAAGAATGGGTAATTTCTCCCGGGAAAGAAACAACGGTTAATCTGACACAAAGACATGGTATTACTTCTCTTACAAATGTGGAATATTCTATAACTCCATATGCATTAGATAAGGGAATATATGACATAATACTTGAAATTAAATCAAATGGCAGGCTAAGTACAATGTATGTTCCGGTTACTTTAATACTGGGACCTGAAATAAAGCATTGGGGTCAGTAGGGGTAATAATGGATAAAAAAGCAAGCCGAATTTTATTTGTTGGCAATTCAATAACATGGCATCCTGTAAAAGAGGAAATAGGTTGGATGAATGAGTGGGGTATGGCAGCTTCATGTGAAGAAAACGACTATGTTCATCAGCTCATGAAAAAGGTAAAAATTATTAACCCGGATGCTCAGTATAAAGTGGCATGGGCTGTCGCCTGGGAACGTGAATACTGGGATGCAGTGCATCTTGTGGCATTTAGAGAATTTCTGAACTTTGAACCTGATATCATTATTATAAAAATCGGAGAAAATGTATCTACTGAACATAATGCTGAGTATCCTTATGAGGACTATTACAAAAAGCTAATTGATTATCTAAATCCTGAACAAAAGTCCAAGGTCATTGTTTGTACGGGATTTTGGAAAAGGGGAGTCATTGATGATGCTGTAAGAAGCACTGCTAAGAGGGGTGGATATCCTCTTGTAGAACTAAATCATCTCGATATTGATGAAATGAAAGCATACGACACATATGGGAATAGAGCACCTTCTCACCATCCCGGAGACAGGGGAATGGGTGCAATCGCAGATGAAATATTTGCGCGACTAAAAGAAATACTATGAGGAGTAGATGATTAATGGATATAAATATCATAAGTGAAAATGGGATAGAAATAGCTGCTGTATGCAGTAAGACAGTAATTATTAGTGATGTGCAGTCTGCAATAGATTTCATCGCAACTATAAGATATACAACTACATGCGACACCGTTATTCTAAATAAAGAAGCACTTGGAAAAAAGTTTTTTGATCTATCATCAGGTCTCGCTGGTGAAGTCATCCAGAAATTTGTTAATTATAGGATGCCTGTTGCCATTGTTGGAGATTTTTCCAAATACAAAAGTACGAGTCTAAGAGATTTTATATATGAGTGCAATAATGGGAACCACATTTATTTTGCCAAAACAAATGAAGAAGCAATAAAAGTCATTACATCAAAATCAGAATTAAATAAAAATCCTAAGGGGTAATTATGGGTTGTAATTCTTTCAACTTCTGAGTATAAAAGCATGGCATCCAAAAGATGGAATTTGTGATTTAATTTTCAAAAATTTAGAAAATAGTACGCATTACGTAAACGTTTATCATATAATTTTTTAAGAGCCCAGCCTATTCCCGTAAAAAGCACGAGTATTAGTATAGATGCGACTATTACTGAAAAAGTTCCGCCCATTATTTCTGGATTTAAAAATGGGTAAGGGTACTTACCATAAACAGCATTTATTCTGAATGTAGATAAAAAATATAATAGAGGATATATCATAGCAACAATGATGTTAATGCTACTAATTGTTTTTTTTCTTGTGAAGTTCATAAAACACCAAAAAGAGAAAATCGGGGTTATAGTATGCATCCATATATTGCTAGCTGAAAACAGAAAAGAATCAGCGTTCAACATTGGTACCAGAACTGCCCAGTACACTAGGCATGTTATGGAGATATATAATGTGATTGCCATAGAAATCCCCTGATGAGTGTCAGGAAGTTTAGGGAAAAATCGTTTTAGTAGAAGATACAAAAACCAAACGCAGACAAAAATATTGGTTTGGATAGTGTAAAAAACAATCCTTGGCAGTGTTATTTCCAAGTGTGGTTCTGCAGGTTTGAAAAATGGCATAAAAACAAAATAGGCAGTTACAAAGAACATGATTGCCAATACTAGAGTTTTTAGGCTTTGTTTGGTGTTTCTTCCCATTACATTATTACCTCTTAACAAATTATATATCTTACATCACATACAGGCAACTAAAAAGATAGAAACATTAATAACGGTATAGATGTTGTATAATATACATAGTATTTATTAGGGGTGAAGATATGCATGAATGGTGGCGTGAACGGGTTGTTTATCAAATATATCCAAGAAGTTTTCAAGATACAAATGGTGATGGGGTAGGTGATATACCCGGAATAATAAAGAGGCTGGATTATTTAGAGGATCTTGGTATAGGTATTATTTGGCTAAGTCCTGTATATTGTTCTCCCAACGAAGACAACGGATATGATATAAGTGATTATCAAAATATTAATCCTGAATACGGTACGATGGACGATATGGATAATCTCATTAAAGAAGCTGAAAAGCGTGACATTAAAATAATAATGGATTTAGTTATCAACCACACTTCTGATCAACATGAGTGGTTCCAAAAAAGCAGAGATAAAAATAGTCAATACAGAGATTACTATTATTGGAGACCCGGTAAAAACAATAAGCTACCCAATAACTGGACTAGCTTCTTTGCTGAGGATTGCTGGGAGTATGACGAAAAAAGCGGAGAGTATTATCTGCATCTTTTTGCGAAAGGTCAGCCCGACTTAAATTATGACAATCCGAAAGTGTTGGAGGAAATTAAAGATATTTTGAGGTTCTGGTTGGATAAAAGTATTGCAGGTTTTCGTTGCGATGTTATCAATGTTATATATAAATCATCATTAAAAAACGGCAAAAAGCAACTGGCTCTGACCGGTAGAGAACATTACATATCACAAGAAGGAACACATAAAATACTACGCAATCTGAGAAAAGATGTCTTTGATAAATATGACTGCTACACTGTAGGGGAAACTGTTTTTGTAACTCCGCCAATGGCTAAGGACTTATGTGATAAAGAGCGAAAAGAGCTTGATATGGTCGTTGCTTTTGAGCACATGGAAACTGACCAGTGGTTTGTAAAGTGGTTTCCGAGGAAATTCAATCCCAAAAGATTTATGACAACTATTTATAAGTGGCAGGATTCACTTGAGTGGAATGCCAACTATTTTGAGAATCATGATCAGCCAAGAAGTGTAACGCGGTATGGTGATGCAGATAATCATAGAGAAGCTTCAGCAAAAATGCTTGCGACCTTGTTGTTTACACTTAGGGGAACACCCTATGTTTATCAAGGTCAGGAAATTGGCATGACAAACTATCCTTTCTCAGGGCTTGATGAGATTGAGGATATTGAGTCTCATAATTTAATTAAAATGGCAAAGAAAATGCATATACCCATTTGGTATAGAAAGAAGATGCTGACACGTGGGTGCCGTGACCATGCCCGTACCCCGGTTCAATGGGACGAGTCAGAAAATGCAGGATTTACAACTGGTAAACCATGGCTTGTAATTAATAAGAATTTCAAAGATATTAATATAGTTGCTCAGGCAGATGATGTTGAATCAATCCGAAGTTATTATAAAAAAATAATCTCATTCAGAGCTAAAAGTGATGTCTTAAAATCAGGCTCATTTGAATCGCTCAAAATGACTAAGCAAATATTTGCATACAAACGCGAATTAAATGGAAAAGTTATTACCATCCTTTTAAACTTTTCAGGGGAATATAGAAAAGCAAAATATAATGGAAATGTATTATTGTCTAATTACTCAAAACCCGGAATGTCTGGGGTCCTAAGACCATATGAAGTGGTTTTACTTGAGTGAAAATATTTTCTTTAAATGGTATAATAAATAAAGCTTGTGTGGGGGGAAATTTATGAAAAAAAACAAAAATCGTTATACTTTTGGGCTTGGTACAATAGGTAGAGACATGCTTTATTCGTTAATAAGCATGTATCTTATTTTCTATCTTACTGACATTGTAGAACTCCCAAATTCAATTCTTTGGTGGGTAACTGCAATAATTATGGGTGCTCGAATATTTGATGCACTTAATGACCCGATTATGGGTGTTATTGTTGATAACACCAGAACTAAATGGGGGAAATTCAAACCGTGGATAGCAATAGGCGCAATAGCTTCCGGTCTATTTACGATACTACTATTTACTGACTTTGGTCTTATCGGCATGAAATATGTTCCGCTATTTGCTGTGTTATATCTGCTTTGGGGAATAAGCTGGACAGCAAATGATATATCTTATTGGTCAATGTTGCCGGCACTTTCTATGGATCAAAAAGAACGTGAAAAAATTGGTGCATTTGCCCGTATTTGTGCCAATCTTGGATTATTTGTTGTTGTTGCAGGAATTGTTCCGATTACAACTGCTATTGGTGATGCAACAGGTAGTATGAAAACTGCATACTTCATTTTTACAATTATCATAGTTGTTATTATGTTGCTTGGACAAAGCATTACTGTTTTTGGAGTTAAAGAACCTAAAAATGTTTTCAAGAAGGAGGAAAAAACTACTTTAAAAGGAATGGTTAAAGCTATATTCAAAAATGACCAGCTTTTATATACAGCAATCGCAATGGCGCTCTTTATGATTGGTTATGTTACCACTACAGGTTTTGGGCTTTACTATTTCAAATATGCTTTCGGAGATGAGGGGATGTATTCTATATTTGCCATAGTTCTGGGGGTGGCACAAATATCAGCTTTATTAGTGTTCCCGTTTTTCAGTAAACGTTTTGACAGAAAAAAACTTTATACAGGTGCCACTGCATTTGTGTTTGCTGGTTACATTTTGTTTTTCTTATCACCAATGAATATGATATTTATTGGGATTTCAGGACTACTTATATTCTTGGGCCAGGCATTCATTCAACTTCTTATGCTGATGTTCCTTGCTGATACTGTGGAATATGGTCAGTGGAAACTAGGCAAACGAAACGAAAGTGTTACCTTTGCTCTTCAGCCATTCATTAATAAAATGGGCGGAGCTGTTGCAAGTGGGATTGTTGGTGCGACTATTATAATTTCTGGGATTAATGATGCAAAAACTGCAGCAGATGTAACAGCCGGTGGACTTCTTACAATGAAAATTGCTATGTTTATACTTCCGTTAATTTTCATATTGGCTGGATACTTAATATACAGATTTAAATATAAAATAGATCAGAAGATGTATAATAAAATTCTGGCAGATTTAGAAGAGCGAGGGGATATCAATCTGGAACAATAAAATTTTTACCGCTTCAATAAGCCCTGAACAGTTTTAAATCCTTAAAATTACTCAGGGCTTACTAAATGGAACTAGCCTTAAGGAGTTATAGCCATGAATTATTACCACAACCCAGTTAAAACATATATCGGTGAAGATACTATCGGGAACTTACCTGAAATTATTAACTTGTTGAAATTAAAAACTGATTCTATTGTGTTTTTGCATAGGGGAAATGACTTTGCAGACAGCGATGAATATAAGATTATTATTGATGGATCTAAAAATTATAAAATAACAGAATTAGTTTATACTCAATCAAACCCATCATTACAAGATGTTGTTGATTTATTGATAAAGCTTAAAGAGATTGATTACAGCCTTGTAATAGGTGTTGGTGGCGGTAGTATAATGGATATTTCAAAAGCTCTTAGAACATTTAAAAAATCAGATATTGTAGATAGGATTGAATTGAAAAATGTATTAAAGGATAGAAAGTATTCGAGCTATCCTTTGAATGAGTGTAAATTGATCGAAATCCCTACAACAACAGGTACTGGGTCTGAAGTAACACCCTTTGCATCACTCTGGGATAAAAAAGAAGGAGTTAAATATTCCCTTTTTGGAGAAAGTATATACGCAGATGTAGCAATAATTGACAGGTCACTAGTAAAATCACTTCCTGGTAAAATTGCAATTTCAACCGGACTAGATGCACTTTGTCATGCAGTTGAAGCATATTGGGCTAAAAATTCAAATGATATATCCAGAATGTATTCAGTAAAAGCAATTAAACTGATACTAAATAACATTATCAGAGTCAGTGGAGATTCTACTGATTCAGAAGCAAAGGGTAATCTGCTAAGCGGTAGTTTCTTTGCTGGAATGGCATTTAGTAACACTAAAACTACTTCATGTCACTCTATTTCATATCCTTTAACAATGATGTTTGGTATTCCGCACGGTACTGCGGCATTTCTTTCATTGTCAGAAATGTTTAAAATTAATAAAACAACACTAACAGATGCAGATGAATTTTACAGGGCTTTTGGTACAGATGATGTTCCCAAAAAGATTTCTAGTCTATTTAAAGTAACAGGTATATCGCCAAAATTATCAGATTACGGAGTGAAACTAAGTGATATCGATGAATTGACTGACAGATCATTTACAAAGGGCAGAATGGACAACAATCCGGTGGTTATAGAAAAAAGCGTATTGAAAGAAGTATTTAAAAGAATGCTTTAGAGGTAAATTATGAGTAAAAAAATACAGGCAGTTATTTTTGACTGGGCAGGAACTACAGTGGACTACGGTTGTTTTGCGCCGGTAGTCACTTTTATGGAAATATTCAAAGATTATGGGATTGAGCTGTCCATGGAAGAAGTTATTGGCCCAATGGGAATACACAAAAAAGAACATATAAAAATACTGCTTCAGCTGGACAGAGTTAAAAGTCGCTGGAATGAAATGTATGGGCAGGAACCGGGGGATAATGAAGTTGACGAATTATACAGTAAATTTGAACCAGTGTTAATAAGTAAGTTGAAAGATCATGCAACTGTGAATCCATATGTAGTAGATGTTGTTGATAAGTTAAAGGAATCCGGTATAAAAATCGGCTCCACTACAGGGTATATTAGAAAAATGATGGATGAACTTGTGCCATATGCAAAGAAAAACGGATATTCACCTGATAATATTGTAACTTCTGACGAAGTTATAAAAGGGCGTCCCGAGCCGTTCATGTGTTACAAGAATGCAATGGATATGGGTATTTATCCACTTGAAACAATAATAAAGGCAGGAGATACAATAGCGGATATAAAAGAAGGTGTTAATGCCTCCATGTGGTCAGTTGGCATTACAATGGGAAGTAGCCTTATGGGCATAACAAAAGAAGAAACTGAAAGCTGTTCTCAAACTATTTTAGAAGATAAAATGAAATCAGTTGAAAAGGCGTTTATGAAGGCAGGGGCTCATTTTGTTATTAAAGATATGAGAGAACTACCTGCGCTGATAGACAGAATAAATGAAAAGCTTTCAAATGAAGAAAAGCCACAATGAAAATCTATAATTGAAGATGTGTAATGAAAAAATTAAATCATGAAAAAAAGCACAAAGTAAAAAGGATAACAGCAAAAGCAGTTTTTTTGGTGTTATCTTTATTGCTGATACCGACATATACCCTGATTTTTGGGACGAAGGAATCGCCGTGGGAATTTACTCTTTCCAACATAGGAAATTTCTTTACACACAGATTGGCTTTTATTATATGGGGCATCCTTACTGGAATGGGAATTGCTTTCTATACACTTTACCTATATGAAAAAATGGATTTTAGTGTTGAACTACCCGCCAATGAATTGGCAGGATTCCTGGTCGATAGACCTACCGTGGTCTAAGCTTACCCAGGCTACCTCCGCTGTCCCTACGGTTCTTTTCTTACCCGACAGAAGAAACAGTCCTTCTG
>Ga0307989_1000513_pt1 | contig 25149 bp, 27 predicted proteins | sample EllFjometagen185_FD_203164 | JGI IMG/M metagenome (GOLD analysis project Ga0307989, IMG submission 203164) | Marine microbial communities from Ellis Fjord, Antarctic Ocean - #185 | ecosystem: Environmental > Aquatic > Marine > Unclassified | place: Southern Ocean | collected 2014-10-08 | reverse complement strand
CAATCTCACCTTAGAATTTCAGATAAACCGGTTCATTCTGATCTGATCCCAAACGGTGGTGCAGATCTGATAATTAGTGTAGAACCGATGGAATCTCTACGATACATACCTTATCTATCCGAAAATGGTTGGCTAATTACAAACACAAAGGCATTTGTTAATATTCCTAATTATCCGGATTATGATGAATTGATGAACAGTATTAAATCATTTCAAAATCATATTGCTTTAGATGCTGATAAAATTGCTAAAGATCTGGGTTCAGCAAGATCAATGAATATGGTTGTTCTAGGTGCTGCATCAAAATTTCTGGGTTTACCTTATGAAAAATTGGAAGATGGTATTAAAGCAATATTTGGAAGAAAAGGTGAAAAAGTTGTTAGTGCGAATTTAGCCGCATTGAAAGCAGGAAGAGATTTAGCAGAATAAAATAAGTTGAAAAATAAAAATAGGGCACTTTCTGGTGCCCTATTTTTATTGCATTATGTTAGAATATCCTTTCGTGAGAACATTCTTGTATAATTTTTTGGATCTTTCGATCGTCTTCCACCAAACCTGCCACTTTTTCGTCTATCATTTAATCCGGTTCTTGCTGTATGAACACTAATTGTAAGACCCTCTAATTCTGTTTTATCAAGGTATGAAATTGCAATCTCAGCTTCTTTTTGATAAGGCATTTCAGCAAAAGCTATCTCATCTTCAATCTTCAATGATTCAACTCTACCAAATTTTTCTAATCTTTCTCTTAATTATTCTGAATCTATTTCTTTACATACATTTCCAATAAAAATTTGCATTTTACCTCTTCACATTGAATATTTACTAATTTGTTACTTCAGGAAGATCAGTTTGACGTCTTCCACCGTATCTTTTTGTCGTTCTTCTATCATTATTTCTAAATCGTGCTTGATGCACATTTAATACATGTCCGAAATGTTCTTTATTATCAAGAGCTGAAATTGCATCCCAGGCTTCACTTTCGTTAGGCATGTCTACAAAGGCAAAAGCTTTCCATTCACCATTAATTCTATCTATTAGGATATTTACCGATTTGACATTTCCATAATCTGAAAATAATGACAAAAGTGTTTCTTTCCCAACATCACGGATCATATTACCGACAAATATTTTCATCATCTTTTCTCCAATAGCAATTTTAAATTAAACTCTATTTGAATTTTGGAGATTTTATTCTTATGTCAAGAATAACTTTTTACTTTACATAATTGCTGTGATAACTCTCTATAGATTTTATCAAATATAAAGAGGTGTATGATGAAAAGAGTATTGTTTTTAATAATTGTTCTAATTATTTTTGGAGCATGTGCGAAACAATCTGAACTAACTATTTACAACGACACTGGGCAATCTATCCGAGTCATTCTTGATAACACAATTCATCAGCTTTATCCGAATGATCCTCCAGCTGTTGAAACATATTATCTCAATTCTTTCATCCTTTTTGGCGAAACTGTTGACGCACCAATTATTATTGAAGGTCAGATATATTTAGAACATAAAGAATTTGTGATGAAAATGAAGCCTAATAAGGATAGGTGGTATCATGTGGAACTTGATAGAGCAGGTTTACAAGTTAGTAACGTCTCACTTTTTCCCTTAAGTACGATACAATTAAGAGCAGAAGGTGATGAAGAATGGAGCGATAACATCCTCACTGAGATATTGTATACAGAAACGATGAGTCCAACAATATCTATTATTCCTGATTATGATTATATAAAAATGATAGATATATTTGATACAGAATATCAGGAAGAAATTATTGAATTGAATGCTGGTGAAACGGCTACATTTATATTTTTTGGATCATAATAAATAACACGATCTAGATAATATTTTTTAAAATCTCTCTATTTGTTGAAATATCAGGATGGGTTTGCTTTTTTCCAAATTCTCTTCTACGAGAATCAAATCTTAAGATTATCTCTGGTAAAATTAATTCCCACTCTAATGGATTTATCAATCTCTTAGCTTTGTATGTACTAATAACTTTCTCAAATACATGCTTAAATTTAATTGCATTGTAAGTTGATGCCCAGAATAAAAGAAAATGTATCAAATCAGATTCAGGATAATCATAAATCCATTCACTAAAATCTAACATGTAATATTTTCCATCTGCATAAAGATAGTTTTTAGGGTTGTTATCGTAATGGCAAATACATTTACCATTTTTTGATTCAAGCGAATGCAAATTAATTATTAGTTCGGTAATCTTTACAAAGTTGGGTTGAGCAAGATCCACTATTGGAGTTCCCTCAATATAATCTAACATAAGTGTGTTCTTACCGTCATTATCAATAAGTTTTGGAGTGAATGGTAATCTCTTTTTATAAATATAAAGCTCTTTCTTAAACATCTTTGGTGAATTGCAAATTTTGATTACTTGTTTTTTCTCTTTATTGATAATTACTTCTGACTTCATAATCAATCTCGAATTTTAATATCAATGCTATCGCCTTCTTGATATCCTTTTAAATTCTTAACGTAAGCAATGATAACGTCTTTTAAAGTTTTTTGTACATAAGGAACAATGTTTATGTCCTTACCACCAACTTCAATTTGAATATCAAGATTTCGATCTGTCTTGCAATCCTCGCGAGAATTTCTACCTGCTAAAATTCCCGAAACCATTTCTCTGCAATTCATTCCACATTCACCACAACATTCAAGGTTTGGAAGTGGAAGCACGGGGAACACTTTTTGAATTACAAGGTCGGTTAGTTCTTTAATTTGGTCTGCTGAATGGAATACTTTTAGATTATTATATTTATCATGGTCATTAGCATATATCCCTGAAATTGCAAATACAGTACCATCAACAAGTTGTTTTATTTGTTCTTCATCTATAGCACAAATAATGCGGGGGAGAGCTACCTCTTTCATTCCTTCAACGATAACAAAGTCACTATCTAGATGAGAAAGCATCTCGTTCAAAGTAAGTTGTTTGTTCCAAATTTGATATGTTTCAGAAATTCCTCTGGCAATTACTGTGTTTTCACTGGCTTGCGCATGTTTCCAACTATTACTGCCTTTTTTTTCCATTGTGAAATTTTCATTATGAATATCTTTGATGGAAGAGATGGAATAACCCCGTTTTTTTAATTCTTTTATTAATTCTACTGTAACAGTAGTTTTGCCAGTGTGATGAAATCCCGCTACGCTAAAAACTTTCATGCTATATTTTTGAACTCCGTGATTTTTTTAGATTACGAAATTGAACGATCCGATTTTTTCCAACTCTTTTTCCTTCATACAAAGCCTTATCTGCTCGAGTGATACATTCATCAATCGTTAAATCATTTGTAAAAGTACACAATCCAAAGGTCATAGTTATTGATACCGAAAAACCCTTATATTTTATAACTTGATTTTCAATTTTTTCTCTTATCTTTTCAGATATGACCTTGCCGCCTTCACAATCTGTTCCTGGAAGTAGGAATAAAAATTCCTCACCACCCCAACGTGCGCAGATATCTTGCTTTCTGATAGTTTTAGTCATTAATTTTGAGAGTGCAACAAGTACTTTGTCCCCTGCATCATGACCATGTGTGTCATTAACTTGTTTGAAATCATCGATATCACTGATGACAAGTGTAAATGATTCAGCACTTCTCCTGAATCTTGCTATCTCGTAGTCAATATTATCCAATACTGCACGTCTGTTAGGCAATTGCGTAAGTGGGTCAGTTTTAGCAATTTTTTCAAGTTCGATTGCATGTTTCTGCTTCATCCTAAATTTACTTATAAATACAATAGTAAGAACAAGTAGTAATATGGCTACAATTGCAACAATAATAATTAATAGAATATAAACTTTTTTTTGTTCCTTCTGTGCAGCAATTTGTTTCTCGACATCTTCCCGCTGTTTTTGTAAATTTTCAATTTGCCCTCTTTTATTTTCATTTTCCAATTTTGCAATTCTCTGTTTGTCGTCACTTTCTTCTTTAAGTTGTACAATAGCCTTTTCTTTTTCTTCAATTTGTTCAACAGCTTTTTTTGTAATTTTATCAATCTCTTTAGTTGTTTCAGCTTTTTCCATTTTATGTTGAGTCTCAATATCACTAATAATAGTTTCTACATGTTCTTGAGTAATAACTAATTTTAATGAATCCTGATGCTCTGTATATAATTTGAAATAATCTAAAGCTTTATCTTCATTACCAATGATATTATAATATTCATAGTTGAATAATAATCTATTATTATTTATCTCCTGATTTAACTTCTCATTAGTATCAGCAAATTTTTGAATATATACATAAGCTTTTTCTTTTTCCCCTGTTTCTTTATAAATATTACCTAATGCCTCGTAAGTTCTAACCAGACTTTCAAGATTATCAATAGCTATATAATTTTCAGCTGCAGTTTTATAATGTTGTTCTGCAATTTGAAAATTTTTATTAAATAGGTCAATTTCTCCTAATTTTTCATTTGTTAAAGCGAAACTACTTTTATCACTAAATTCTTCGTGTTGTACTAAGGAAAGTTCAAAATTCTGATACGCTCCTTCAAGATCGCCCAACGCATAATATATTTCTGCAATAATGAAATGGCACTTTGCTAAACCAGGATGATTTTTATGTTTTTTGTAAAAATCTAGAGCTTGAACTGCATATTCAAAAGCTACAACGTTCTTACCGATATAGTTATTATAGGTTGCCAAATAATAAAATGCAGCAATTTGAAGATTTGTATTATCTATCTTTTTAGCTTTGGTTAACGACATAATCATATATTCGATAGCTTTATTGTAATTATCTAAATATCTATAAGATTCGGCAATATTCTGTAATTGCTGAGCTTGTTGTATTGTATTATTTATTTCTGTTGAAGTTCTTAAAGCTTTAATTCCAAATTCTAAACTTGCCTGAGGATAGATCTTCCAGTATGATCTCTGCAATTCATCTAGAATTAATACTCTTTTTAAGCCTGTTGCTGAAATCAATTCAAGCTTCAGGTTATCTAATCTAGTAACACTATAAACATTTAGTATTATACCAAAAAATAGTAAAAATATTATCGATCTCTTCAAAACATTACTCTCAATTATTTTAAGGTTGGATTATACCAAGCCAATCTCCCAATAGAAATTGTAATCTTCCAATCAGGAGTGAAATACGAGCCATTGCAGTATAGCCAAAAGCAGCACCAAAACTTACCATTAAGAAATAAATTCCAATTTTCGCAGAAACACCCAATGCACCAGTGTGTTTCTTACTAAAATAGAAGTAAATAACCCCGCTTATTGTACCAACAATAAGCATAATTTTTCCAACAACCATCACCCAACTTTCACCAACAAACGGGTTTATCATTGTAGCAGTTAACTGGTTCAACACATCAGATTTTAAATATCGAAGGAAAAATACACCCGATGTTGTTCCAATTACCACTGATATTGGAAATCTGCTTATCCACTCAGTTTTGGGAATTAAGCGCATAAGCATCATGATACCCAAAATTGCAGGAATAATTTTAATCCAGTTTACACTAAAGTTTTGTATTAGTGGGTCATAAAGGTTTGGAATGAGTATGGAAAATACAGTATAAACAAACCAATATCCAGCCGACAGTCCCACAAATATTTGTTCTGCTGTTTTATAAAAAGGGTTATCTTTATAAAGGAAGCTAAAGATGGCAAAAGTAAAAATTGCGCCCAACCAAATTCCTAATGTCGCAAAGAACTGTTCCATTATTTACCTCCCTTCTTCTCTTTTCTTTTGTTTCGCCAATAATTTATATTTCCAACCGCAATAAAGATGATTATGATTAAGTGTGCAATTGATTGAGCATCCATACCACTAGTCGCAGTACCGGGGGTTTGTATTAAAACCTCATATTCTGCTGCTGCTTTTAAACCAGCCAATAAACCTGTAAGTTGATGCTGTTCATTTATGTATGGAAGCATAGCGGGTGCACTCACTCCCGTGCATCCACCTGAAGTAGGTCTGTTGTAAGCATCATGTGCTATCTGTACCCACTCTTTTATACCAGGAGCACCTGCAGATAATGAAAAAATAAATCCAATATTACTGAAGTTATTTATTCCATCCATAATTGGAAGTTCATCTATGCTATTTCCATTCATATCTTTCGGGAATACTTCACGGAAGTTTTTTCCCATAGACTGAATTGTAATCATCCCTCCGGCTTTAAAACCAAGATTAACATAGTTCTCACCATATTCAAGATCTGGATAATCTTCTATTAACTGATCAATAATATCGTCTGCCATTTTCACGCCCATAGGCCACATTGCGGTAAATATCAAGTCAATTTCTTTATCGAAACAATGCTTAACAACGGCTTTTGCCATCGGATGTAATTCTGGCATGCTAGCAGGATCATAATCAAAAGAAATAAGAGCTTTAGAGCCTTTGGGCATACTGTCTACTAAATCATAAACCATCTGTACATTTTTAGTGGTTTCAAGTGGAAGCCCTATAGAAAAAATAAGAGGGAGTGCAACTCCTAAGAATATTAACAGGAATAACCAACGTCTATCTAACTGTTTAGTTTTTCCCATTATTCACCTCCCAGATATGATCTTTCAATTCCAAGAATTATTCGTAATGAACTACCAATAATTCCTAAACCGGCACCAATCATTATAGCACGTTGCCCAGCAGTTGTAGGGAATGTCATAATGAATTCAGATACTTTTGGAAGATGAAGAAAATTTAATGATTCTGGTAACCAGCCTGTTAAAAGACTTCCAAAGGTCGTGTTACCTAACATAACAAGAACAGCAGATGCAAGAAGAAGATTGGATTCTACTGTTCTTCCAATAAAAGCTCTATACGCAGCTGAAGCAATAAAGAATGCTAAAAGAGAGAACATCGTTGCTTGTAAATGCTGATAAATATTATTAAAAAGATAATCAAAAGGTTTATATCCAAGTGTATTTGTTATCACCTCTCCGTGGCCTAATAATCCGGCACTTCTCCCTGTACCCCACAAAAACCCTAGTGCTACCATAACTACAAAACTAGCAAGTGTTACAATGTAAAATTGCCAGTCGTGTTGTTTATACCGGATCTTTATGATATTTACTTTAAATAAACTTAATTGCCCTAATAAAATTGCAAAGCCAGAAATAATTAAAAACCAAATTTCTAATTCACCTGATAATTGACCAAATGGTTTGTGAGGAATGAACTCTGAAATAATTAAAATAATTCCAACTGTAAATGTTATTAATAATGGTATCTTTCTTTTCATGTTCTTCTCCTTAATGTAACGCTAAGAAATCTTTGAGGAAGTGAACACCCGAAATTTCCAGAATTATTCCAACTGTTAGAACGATAATAAATAATGCCTTACCAAAATCCTGACCTTTCAGGCTTCCTAGTTGATGTGGGTCTTTTGACAAATAGGCTGAGGCAGCAAATAATTCTTCTCCTATAAGTGTATAATCACAAGCAACAACGAAGAATGGTAATTGACTTGGCATCGCTGTACCTGCCGTTTGAATTGCACCACTGGAAAATCCTGTTTCTGCTAAGATTAATGACTCAGCATAGAATGCACCAAGGAAGAAATTTGCAGCTGGTTTTTCACGAACAATAATTCCATCTACGCCAGCAACATAACCAAATTGATCATCAGTTAGATAAAAAACCGAATCTGGATCATAAGCATCAGGTCGCCCAGCTTTCATAAAGGCTTCTTTAACAATTTCTTTTGCTGTAGAAAGTACCATGGAACGGCAAACTGGAACGATAAGTTTAGCATCATATTCAGCAGCTTTTTGAGCTAATCTTCTTAGCAAGGTCAAACCTGCTATAGTTTGCATATCATCAAGGTCTAATGTTCCTGGAATAAAGAGGATAGGTCTACCCATCTCGGTTGCTCTTCCAACAGATTCATCCATAGATTCCAAACCACCTATCTTTCTTATGTAAATATCTTTGCCGCTTTTAGCAGAAAATATATAATAAATAATGGATAAACTAATCAACAATGCTATAATTAAAAGTGATATTTTATTTTTATTGAACCACTGTGCAGAAGATTCTCCAGTATCTCGCACAATATACAAAACCTTGCCATTGTCATCCAAAGTAGATAATCTGTAGTTGTATATGATTCCAGGGTTCACATCTGTACCATCCTCAAAAGTTCCTATAGTCTCCCTTGAATTTGTGACTACAACAAAGTTACCATTAGGTTCTTTTCTCTCAATAAGTATTTTGAAAGATTTAACTTGTGAAGTATCCCAGGATAGTATCAATGCAGAACCATCATCGTTTGGTTTATCTTTAATATCGAATAAAATCTCTTGAGAAAACAAGAGATATGAGAAAAAAATGGAAAGAAAAATTAAGGTCTTCTTCATATTTGCTCCATTATATATATTATTACAACATTGAAATATTAAAAATGCAAATTAGAATTGTTTGTCAAACTAAAATATTAACACTAAATTAACTTTTATCTATTTTTTACAAAAAGTAAGTTAATAAAACTATAATTATAAATCCTATACAAATGCAAATTTGAATTACAATATCATACCATCTTAACTTTGTTTGATAAATAAATGTTCTTTCAGGGAACAATCTAAAAGCTCTTAATTCCAAAGAAATGGAACGATATTTAACTTCAGATATTGCTCTTGCGATTACCGGAAAGACAAGTGCCGAATATATTTTAAACCTTTTATTTAAAGGTGATTTGGAGATCTCGATCCCACGTAGATTCAGGGCTTCTTTACTTATTATAAATTGTTTGTGAAAAATTGGGATAAAATGAATTGTAGACGCGACTAGAAAAGATATTTCATAAGGGAACTTCCAACTGCGAAACGCCAGGATGTAGTCATAATAAGGAATATCTAAAAGTAAGCCTGCTATTAGAACAATTAGCATCAGACGTAAGGAAGAAGAGACACCATAGTCTAAGCCTGAACTTGTGATCTTAATGACTCCAAACTGCCAGATAGTTTCTCCACCTTGCCTGAACAATATTTGAAATATCATTAATGTTACAATAATTCTGAATATCATATTTAACCTATGTGCCAATCGGTTAAATTTATGTTTTGAGGGCTGAATTAATAGTAACAGAAATATTGAGATTAATAGTAATGAAGATTGCATAATTATCGTATTGTAAATTACAGAAAGAGTTGTAATTGCGGAGACTATAACGATTATAGTTCGCAAATTCAGAATGGTTGATGAATTATTTGTTGCACCTTTTGTACTTATGCTTTTAATGTTGAATTTCATCCTAAAAGAATTCTCCTCTCAAGCTAAATATAAAGTTTACTCCTTCACCAGGATAACCATATTCTTCTTGATAATTCAAATCGAAAATGTTCTCAACACCAAACAAAAATTTGTATCTGCTAATCTTGTAATTAATAAATACTGAATGTAACCAGAAAGAGGGGAGATCAACATTTTCTTCAGTATATCTTACATCCTTCCAAACAGAATTATATTCCAAGGTTACTGAAGATGGAAGTTTAACCCGTTCTATAAATCTTATTGAATGGCTTGGGGTTTCCAATAACTTTGCATTACTTTCATTTGAATATTTAATATAAGAATAATCTGTTTGATGTTCCCAGATGAAATAAAACTTTGATGAAATTTCATAGCCATAAGAATCTATCTGATCAATATTTGAATATGTGCCACCAAGCTTCTCGATTAATCCGGTGATATGATTATAAAAGAAAGATTGTTGTATGGAACCTGAAAAATAATCGAAAGAATAAGGTACAAGTAAATTGAATTCGCTTTTTATTGCGCGTTCTTCTTTGAGAGCTTCATTTCCACTACTGGAGCTGAATAATTGATGCATTGTGGGATATTTTGTGTTGGAAGAGAAAGCAATTGAGTATTTCCAGTTCTGAGAACTTTTATAATAAATTCCTGTAGATGGTTCGAAATGAGATATCCAATTATCTCTGCTATCTTGTTTGAAGAATGAAACTCCACTACCCAATGTGAAATTGAATGTTTTATATGAAAATTCAGTCTGCCAAAAACCATTATGTATAGACTTCTCATTACCATACCACTCAGGATAATCTCCATTATCTTTTCGTAAATAGGATTGCTTCTCAGAACGATATCCAAATGTAGAATTGAAATTATCTGTAATATCCCAATTAAATTTCTGATGGGCCCCAAGTATCCAACTATCTATGTTTGATGGCCACTGAGAATACATCTCTCCAGTTTGAGGATTAAATTCAGCGTAAGTATCATCATATCGATCATAATAAATATTTATATCTGTTGTAAAGTTGTGTCTTAATTGGAATGAACCGAGTGTTGAAAGTTGATAGCGGCTCCAATCAATAAATTCGCGTTTATTATTCTCAAAGATGCTTTCAGGAATTTCTTTTGTGTTCATGAAAGTATAACCTGCTTGAAAACCAAGTGAGTGAAAATCGAAAAGTGTGAAGTTAAGTTTAGTTTGGATATCCCATTGATCTCTTGCACAATTCTCTCTCTCTTCTCCATTCTCGAAATTTGTAGGAATAAAATCGTTGGAAAGTATGAAACCGTCAGTTTGGTAATGAGATGCATAAAACCAATAATCCCATTCACCTAGATCATGTGTTGATGAAACAAACGATTTATTTGTATTATTTCTTTTGAATTCAGTTCCCATTTTCAACCAAGATGAATTCGAGGGTGAATCGGTGATAATATTGATTACTCCACCCATTGTGTCAGAACCATAAAGTGAAGAAACTGGACCTTTGAGTATCCTAATCTCCTTGATGTCAGACACAGGTATTGTGTTTAGATCAACATTACCAAAGTATCCACCTCCAAGTGGTCTACCATCAAGCATTATCATTATTTGGTCATTATCAAAACCTCTAAGTCGCAATGTGCTCCCTGCTTTTCCACCTGTAGAAACATGCAATCCGTTAATTTTTTCAACTGATTCTGCAATATTCGTTTCTGGAAGTGAAAGAGTCGGATCAAACTCAATTATATCTACAGCTCCAATTGTTTCTTGTGGTTTATCAGCAATTATTCTTATTCCATCTAAACTGTAATGTCGCAATTTAGTTTTAAGTGAATTAATTTCATCTGCAAACATTAAATTCACAAAGAAAATTAGCAAAATTAATAGGTGAAATTTTTTCAAAAAAACCTCTTACCATAGTTTTCAAATTTTTTATTTTCAATAGAGTAACTTTTATCAATAAGATTATTGAAGTAATCTTCTTTATGTGATATAATAAGGCAACCTTTTCCCAGAGCTTTTCTCTCTTCTAATATTGATGTAAATATACCTATAAGTGTGTTATCAAGTCCAGATATAGGTTCATCTAAAATCCAGTATTTATCATAATTAATTAGAAGTGCTGCTAATCCAATTCGCTTAATTTGTCCACCACTCATTTCCCAAAAAGGTTTATCTTTTAAATGTTCGATCTTAAATTTTTTCATAACTTTGTATCTAAGCTCAGAATGTGATTTCTCGTTGTTTTTATCAAAACCATGTTGCCATAAAGTAAGATCTTCATCCGGAGTAGCTGCAACCACATTTGATAACGGCTCTTGTTTTAGGTATGTAACTACTTGTGCCTTATCAGCAAAAGAAACTGACTTGAAATCAAGATTATTAAAGCTAATTAGACCGGAATAATTTTTTTCTAAACCACTGAGAATACGACATAGTGTTGTTTTACCTGAACCATTTGCTCCTTTTATTAATGAGATCTCATTAATTGGAAGCTCAATTGAAGCATTTGTGAAAATGGGATTATTTAATTGATAGGCAAATGATAGATCTTCAATTTTTATGATTTTCATTTAACTTTCCCATTTGAATAGTTTTATTAGCTAATTCAGCAATTTCATTTGTATGACCTGCAAGAAAAAATATTTTTCCACTTTCAGCTTGAGCTTTGATTTCATTGGAAATGAGTTTTGCATAGTCTTTTGAAAGACCCGCAAATGGTTCATCAAGTAGATAAACATCTGGTGATAGTGTGATAATTGAAGCAAGTGTAACTAATTTTTTCTGCCCAAATGATAGTGAGGTTGTTTCTTTGAATCGCAGATTTTCAATATCTAATTTCGCAAGAACGCTATCAATTCTTCTAATTATATCTTTTGTTAAAACTTTAAGATTTTCCGGAGCAAAGCTGAGTTCCTGCTCAACGGTTGGAAAGAAGAGTTGATTATCAGGATGCTGCATTAACAGGCTAATTAAGGGTGCAACTTCTGGTAGTGATAAATTGGAAATATCTTGATCATCATAAATAATTGTGCCTGATAATTCTCCCACAAATATTTTAGGGATCACACTACAAATAATATTTAAAAGTGTGGTTTTACCAGATCCACTTTCTCCAATAACAGCTATTATATCTCCTTTCTCAGCATTGAAAGAAAAATCTTTAATGAGTAATGGTGATGAATTATAACAAAATGAGATATTGTTAAGTTCTAACATTATTCAATTTCTATAGTAACTATATATTTGATCCAACGCTGGCTAAATTCATCTGTTGGAATAACTAACCGAATAAATTGTCCAGTTGTGTCTTCTTGAAATACAAGATAGAAGGTCTCGTTCTCTTCTTTAGTTAATTTGAGTGAGCCACCATCTCTAGATTGAAGAGTGAAATTAGAATTGCTACTTGTTGAGATATCTATTGAACTTAGAATGTTGAAAATGTTGTATCCGCTGAAAACGTCATCACGATTAGTTGTAAAACTAACTTGCTTATGTAAACGAATTTCAGAATATGAAAGATAGAACTCTTGATTTTTATAAAATATTTTAATTCCTTCTTCGTTTGTAATATCGCTTTTTTGATATAAGATAAGTACAAAAAGAATTATACATAAAATTCCAAGAATAATTAAAATTCTTTTCAAAATTGATCTCCATTTCGTTCTTTGTATTTTCTAATGTAATACCCATTTTTGCTACTCTGCCCTAGAAATTCAAAATTATTTAGTCGATCGGCGAAGTTATTATTATTATTCGGAATTCTTGAGTAAATGCAAATCTCTTTTAGATTACGAATATTGCATACGGCAGGTAAATTAGTTGCTTTAGAATCCCAAACGCTATTATTTTTCTGGATGTAAATATTAGAAAAACTTTGTGAAGTTAATAACACAGCCGTCCCATCAGTTCCAATTAAAAGTGCATATTTTGCATTTGGTGCAACAACATCAAGAATTTCATCGAATTTACCTTCATAAGTAATTTTTGTATTAGCTTCAATGTTTCCTGTTAGAATCAAGTTACTGGGAGAACAAGCAATAAAGATGAGAACAATAACTACAATAGAAGCTAATTTTACCATTCTAACCATCTTGCTTTACTCCATATTCCAAAATTAAATTTTTCACTAGAAATATGTTTTTCTGTCTTTTCATCAGTATGTAGAATTACTTTCTCAGGAAAATTGTCCCAATCAAGAAGACTTCTTACATCTTCCAATGATGAAAAGTGATTGATAAATATAACTGCAACATCAAAAATCTGAACATATGCTAGGTCTTTTATCCACATGCCTGCCGGCATGTCAGGACTTCTCAAGTCTAATGAATTATCACGTTTTATCAAAACAGCATTCTTAAGATAGTTATCATAATCCAAATTATGTTTCACGCCGTCTTTCCCAACAATCAATATCTCGTCTTTTAGAAATGGAAATGCTGAAGACATGATTTCAGTAAATGTATAACCGGATACTTTAACAAAAGGAGGAAGTTCTTCTCTAATTTGTGTTTGATGTAAAATTGACTCAGCAAAGTGAATTGTGTGAGGAAATGGAAGATCGGAAATTGTTTCAGTTTTAATTGTACTAATATCTTGTATCCAGAACATATCTCTAATTGAGGGGATAACTAGGCGAATATGTTCGTCATCAAGATTCTTTCCATTCCTAACTAAAGCTAAGATACTTTCATTACTTAAAAGATCCTCTTTAGAAATTCGTACCAGATAGTTATCTGAAGATATAAAGCACAACTTATCGTAATTAGTAACCTTAAATTCATCGAGAATATCAGTAATTTTTATACCAATCCAGTTATCGTTTTTCTCTTCTCCATCTTTATTACGTTGTGTTGTTATTTCAATTTTATTATAATTCTGCAATTTTGCTCGATCAATCTGCACAATTCTATCTGCATCTATAAGTTCAATTGAAAAAAGTAGTGAATTAAGCAACATAATTATTCCTACAAGTTTAATTTTCATTTTTTCCTCTATATAATTTTATACTTTTTAAGTTTATTGAACATTGAAAATGAAATGATGCCACCAACTATTCCAGAAATAGTAGCAGCGATAAGTGATATTAAGAAAGGAATCGCTGCCAACCTCATTACAATGATTGTTACAATAGTGGCACCTGTAAGATTGGAAACAGTTACAGCAAGAACGTGAAATGCTAAAGTTCCCTTATTTTTAAAAAACAACGCAATGAACTCTGCCAACAAACCAGGTAGCGTATAACTAATAAGTGAGATAGCTCCATGATTTCCAAAATATCCCATACTAAGCATCACAATAGCCTGTGTAATACCAACCAATAAACCCGCACCGGGTTTATTCACAATAGCAATCGCAAGTGCTATCCACATCATGTACAAACCTCCTGCAAGTGAGCCTCCAGGTATCATCAGAGGAGCAGAAATAAGATGAATAAGTGGAGTGATTATGGGTTTAGCTGCTAATCCTAACGCACTCAATATTGCTATAAAAAGCAAATCTTGAGAGGAATATTTTCTTAACCAGTTCACTATCTTTGAATCTCTATTAGTTCTAAATTTTCTACAATTTTAACACTCTTATAAATTGTATCAAAATTCGTATCTAAGAAAATAGCTTTATTTTGTTCAGGAAGCCAAAAACTATTTTGAATTGTATCCCAATCAAAAATATTATCAGAGTCATCATTAATCCAGCCATCGGCTGCAGTAAAAAGATATTGATAATTATGTGGATCTTCACTTACATATTCTGAGATAAAGTTTTCCACTCCAATAGAACTTTCAGTATAAGATTCTCCATCTTTTGTGTAAGTTATCTCTTGAGGAGGGAATGCGCCTGTTTCAAATATTGTTAAATTGGCATCTAGAATGATATCTATTTTTCTATACAAACGTAAGTAATAAGCCCATTTAACATTGTATCCGGAAGGGATATTTTCATCAGCAAAATATGTTCTTCCCTTTTCATCTGGAAGAAGATAGCCTGTTATAAAATTGGACCAAGACAGATCATAATAATCATTATCTCGTGGAGACCAGTTTCCATCTTCATCATTTGACACTATCTCTAAGGCAAATAGTTCTCTGCCATCAAGATCTTCTTCATCAATAAATGTATTAACAGAATCGATATTAACGAATTGATCAAGTGAATAACCTGTTACCATTAAACCATTGTAATCAACTTGCTCTGAAGAATAATTAACCAATTCTGTTGTATCTGGAATTGTGAATTCAATGTCAAATATTTCTGCAAAAGATGGTGGGGTTGGAGCATTATTATCATTCCCATTTACATTTTCATCACAGCTTGCAAAAGTTAATAAGATGAGAGTTCCCAACATAAGTAGTTTTGTGATTTTGTTCATTAATCCTCCAAAAAATATCTTTTTTGAAGGCAAGAGGATGCTACTATTTTTTCCATCTCGCCTTTCCAAACACGGGAGATATTTTCGTTTCCAAAAATACCCTATCGGTAAAGTATCATAGCTCTAAATAATGCTTTAGAATCCTTTACTTAAGCGCAAAGCAAAAGTTAATAGTTATATTTTGATGTCAAGTGAAAGTAGGAGAGAGTAATGCATTAGAAACTCATGTGCTATAGATCTTATAGAAGTTAAAAGATAGCAATTAACATATCAGACTTATGATGGATTCTAGCAGCACAAAGATCCGTCTTTGTGAATTGAAAGTCCTCCAACTTCATCGTATTTTTCAACTTTCCGAAACCTATCTTCATGCTCACCCTTGTAAGAGATTTCGGAAAGGTAGACTGTAGCAAATAAGCTACACTACTCCCACTTATGCCACACAGTGACTAAACCGGTATCTGATTTTGTATCAGTAATTTTCTTATAATGGATTATCATGCACAACTACATAGCTATAATAAAATGAAAATATTTGATATTCAAATTGCATTATATTTAGATAAAGTAGTATAAGGTGGAACAATGCAAGATCAACAATGTCCTTATTGTAAGAATGATGAAGTTAATCGTATCCCACTAGAATTATGGATGAATTTTCTACCAGGTTGTAAAAGATATGTATGCTCAAACTGCAAAAGTGAATTTGCAGTTATATTGGGTGATATAGTAATTTCACTAGCTGAAGGATATTCTGAATTGACAAATATTAATCTAGGAAGGGAAGTAAAAGTAATTTAAAAAAAAGCTTGAATTCTTTCATTCAAAATTTGATCATAAATGATTTTGATCTCTCATTTTACTATTGAGAGGTTTTTCAATTTTCTCTACTGCCCGTAATTATCGTAAGTTTCCCACGCCATGGTTTGTAAGAACAACATTTCACTTTCGGTTATTAAAGGATCATTTACATAAGAAGCTCCAATTGGAGTATCATCCCAAAGAAAGGCAAAAAAAGTACAGCAGGCAAGATAGGTACCATGCACATTTGGATGGTTGCCATCTGCCATATACAATTCTAAACTAGAATTTTGTTGTCTTGATAACTGCCAAGCTCTTGCAACTGGAATTACAGGTGCATTAAGTTCATTGCCAATATAGTTATAAGCAGCAGATTGTTGCTCGATCATCTCATCAAATACACTTTGAAAGGGCCAACTGAAGAAAAAAGCTGTCTCGGCTCCAGTTTGTGTTATCACCGAATCTAAAAGAGTGGCGTATTCATAAAACAATTCAGGGTCATCAACTGGTCTGGAAGTCATTTCCTGTAAGACCACAAGATCCCAATTACCATTCTGAATTGCTTGAATTGTAGTTGGACTGTTGTAATGCTGCTCTAATGTCCAACCTCCATTCGTTACATTTTCACATACAATTGCTAGAGTTGAATCTATGGAGTTTGCAAGATTCATTGTATGAAGATCTATACCACCATTATAGTAAGTTATACTATTCCCAATATATAGTATTCTTAGTGGTAAATCAGGAATTAGATTTCCCCAATCAACAATTATCTCTAAATTCCCGGTCGAAGGAACAATAAAAAGTTCGATCTCAACGGTTGTTGTCTCTCCAGCGATAACTTCTCCACTTCCAGTACCTGTTGCAATTACTTCATCACCTTCAAAAACTTCTACACTGATGATATAATTACCAGGTTCAAGCTCGTAGAAAGTTCCGGATGCTGTATTGGTGTTTTCATTAATTGTTAAGTACAAACTGCTAATAAAGACATCTTTTGTAATTGTAACTCTAACCGCTGAAACATCAAACCCATTATCTATAGCAGGTTGTAAAGATAGCGATAATGGTAATTCACCAGTTTGATGAATTTCAGTTCCCAATTGTTGACAACCAATAAATACAATAATTGTAAGAACTAAAAATATATTAATTATTCTCATTGCTCCTCCATTAATTATTAATTCCTAGTATATTTAAGACAAAAGCATAAGTTAATGCGATTTCTTTAAGATAATCATATCTGCCAGAAGATCCACCATGACCGGCATTCATATTAGTTTGTAAAAGAAGTAGATTATCATCAGTTTTATTTGCACGAAGTTTAGCCACCCATTTGGCAGGTTCCCAGAAATTCACGCGAGTATCATAAAATCCAGCCAAGACAAGCATAGGCGGATAATCTTGTCGGGTTACGTTATCGTATGGAGAATATGAGCGGATATAATTGAAGTAGATCTCTTCATTTGGATTTCCCCATTCTTCATACTCGCTAACGACTGCAGAAAGTGTTGGGTCCAACATAGAATTTAAAACGTCTACAAATGGAACATCGGCAATTACACCATGAAACAGATCAGGTCGCATGTTAGTTACTGCTCCCATAAGCAATCCACCTGCACTTCCACCATCTATTATTAATTTATTCGTATAACTCTCTTGTTTGAGAAATTCTGAACATGCGATGAAATCGGTGAACGTGTTTTTCTTATTTAACATTTTCCCTTGTTCGTACCAATATTCGCCCATTTCTTTTCCACCCCGTACATGAGCAATCGCATAAACAACTCCACGATCTAAAAGACTTAACCTGGCTGAAGAGAAATAAGGATCAAAATTATCTCCATAAGCTCCATAGGCTGTAAGGTAGATGGGATTGGTTCCATCTTTTGTAAACATGTCTTTTTTATAAACGAGCGAAATTGGAATTTTCGAGCCATCATCAACTTGTGCAAAAATTCGTTCAGAAAAATAATCATTGGAATCAAAATCTTCCATAATCTCTTGCTGTTTTAAAAGAATTTTCTTATAGGTATTCACATTAAGTTCATATATTGAGTACGGAGATGTAAGTGATTCATAAGTAAAACGTAATGTTGGTTCATAAAAATCTGTATTCCATGTATAAAAAGAATATATTGGATCGGGGAAATCAACATAGAAAGATTTCATCGTTTCAATGTTAACAATTCGCAATTCATCAATTCCATTTACTCGTTCCTTAATTGCAAGATACTCACTGAAAACATCCAAGTCAATTCGTACAGAATCACGATGGAGAATAACTTCCTGCCAATTATTTAATGTTGAACTGCTAATTTTGGTTTTCATGATTCTATTGTTAGCAGCTTCATGATTTGTGAGAATATAAAGTTCTTCAGAATGCGGGAAGATGTAATACAAATGATCTTTTATTCTGGGTTGAATTATTTCGAAGCTTGCTTCAGGATTATCTGCATCTAATATCCAACGTTCATTTGTTGTTTTACTACCACTTCCCAATATTAAATAATTATCATCATTAGATCGTGCTATCCAAACCCAGAAACGTTCATCTTCTTCAGTAAATATCAGTTGATCTTCAGTTGCAGAATTGCCTAGAACGTGTCTATATATCTGGTGTGTTCTTCCAGCATGATCTTCTGTTGAATAGAAGAGAGTTCTGTTATCATTTGCCCAAGCGATATCACCGATTTTATTTGCAACATCATTGAGTACTTCATTTGTAGAAAGATCTTTAATTACTAATGAATACTCCTCAGCACCGGACGTATCAACTCCATAAGCAAGAAAGCGATGATTCGGACTTATCTTCCGCTCGATTATTGAGAAAAATTTAAAACCTTTAGCAATTTCGTTAACATCAAGATAGATCTCTTCTTCAGCTTCTAAATTTCCTTTTTTACGACAATAGATTGAATATTGCTTTAGTGCTTCTTTACGGTAATAATAGTAGTAATCTCCTATTTTTACTGGAACACTAACATCATCTTCTCTAATTTTATCTTTAAATTCATGAAATAATTTTTTCTGCAATTTTCCAGTTTTCTTCATAATTTTATTAGTATATTCATTTTCCGAATTTACATATTCTAAAACATCTGGGTCTTTTCTTGTTTTATCTTTAAGCCAAGCATAATTATCTATGAGTTTAACATTATGAATATAGGTTGTGTCAGGAGAAATTTTGGCAATAGGTGGTTGCGTTTGATTATTGCAACTTAAGAAGAAAGTTAAAATTATGATCGACGATATTATATATTTCACTGATCTCCTTTTTGATAAGGTTAGATTTGAAATTACATAGGAACTTGAATAAATATAAAACGAAACTAAGGTCAGTTATTCGCTATTGATTTCTGTAAGTAGTTCAGTAGCAACTTCCTCATCATCTATGTGAACGAAGAACTCAACTTTTCCTATATCTGCACCAAAAGCAAAACTGAATTGCCCACCAAGAATGCTTTGCATATGTTCACCTTTCACAAGATAATCGATATCAGCACTAATTAGAATTGATTTTATAATTGCTGTCATACCTATATCAGAGCTCTCAAATATTTTCACTAAATCTAATTTACCATTTTTGTTTGGAAGCAGATACTCATTACAGGTAGGGCAACGTTTTTCTATTGTATCGATGATCTTGTCACAATTAGGGCAGTACATTTATATCCGTAAGCAGGGGAGAAATGCTATCATTATTCTCAAAATGGAATTTCTTTTTCTTAAATAGACCAACACAAGCATCAACCACAACAGGGTCGTACAAAATACCTTTATTCTGTTTGATCTCTCCTAAAGCTCTCTCTAACCCGAAAGCAGCTCTGTATGGGCGGTGGGATGCCATAGCTTCTACAACATCTGCAACCATAATAATTTTAGCTTCCAGCATAATTTTATTACCGCTGATCCCTTTAGGATATCCAGTCCCATCAATTCGTTCATGATGCTGAATTATAATATCTGCAATAGGCCAAGGGAATTCTATATCTTTAAGAATATCATAACCAGCCTGAGGATGGTTCTTGATAAGGTTGAACTCAGCTGGAGTAAGCCTACGAGGCATGCTAAGTATCTCAGCTGGAATAGAGATCTTACCTACATCGTGAATCATTCCGACCATATAAACGCCCTCAATTTGTTGTTCCGAGAGCTTTATGGTTTCTGCAATTGCTTTTGCTAATAATGCAACCCTTCTTTGGTGCCCAGCAGTATATGGGTCTCTTGTTTCTATTATTAATTCGGTGGCATAGATTATACCAGTAAGTGTCTTCTTCAATTTCGTCATTGCTTCACGAAGATGATGTTCTGATTTTTTATGTTTTGTTATGTCAATCCCTATACCCAATATACCAATCACATTATCGCTATCATCAAAACGAGGTGACAATGTCATGCGGCTCCAGAGCGTCTTTCCACTTTTCGTGATCTGCTTAAGCTCACATTCTGTTCCCTTTTTCGATGTGATAATATGCTTTTTTGCTTTCAATGCATTCTTTTTTGATTCTGCACCGTCGTAAATTATACTTACTTTCATTTTACCAATAACTTCATCAGCTTTGTAACCAAAAATATTTTCTGATCCTTTGTTCCAATATAGAATATTCTGTTCGAGATCAGTTGATATTATTGAAACAGAAGAAGAACTTTCTAAGATATCGGTAAGTAGTTTGTTGTTGTTTGGAATATCATTAGTATTATGACTTTTTCTATTATCTTTTGGATCTTTATTAACAGTTTTCACAATTTTCTCCTACTTTTTCTTTTGAATTTCAACCCTATTTCTACCTAAGCGCTTTGCTTTGTAAAGTATTTTATCTGCGGCTTTAAGAACTTTCTCTGGTTTTGTTTGATTTTTACCATATTCTGCAATGCCTATACTTATGGTTACTGTAACGTTCTTACGGTCTTTAGAGTTTGCTTTTCCTCTATTTTTAGAAGTTGCAGATCTCCTTATTGGAGAGCGAACTATAAATTCAGTTCCTTTCAATTTTTCACGATATTCTTCCATGAAAGGTTTTGCCTCATTGGCTTTTTTACCAGGGAATATGGTTGTGAATTCTTCTCCACCGTATCTAAATGATTTAGCACCACCACTAACTTCACTTAATTTAGCTGCAACCATTTTTAATACCTGATCACCAGTTTTGTGTCCATAGTTGTCATTAAACTTTTTAAAATGATCTATATCAAGCATTGCGATAGCATAATTTTTGTTCAATGTAGACAAAGTCTCATTTAAACTTCTACGACCATGTAATCCGGTTAGTTCATCTATGTATGCCATAGAAAAGGATGCTTCAATAATAGAGATAAGAAGTATAAGACCAGCCGCAGTAAAGAAAAGCATTATTGCCGGAATTGGATTCGATGAGGATACAGCAAGAAAAATAGATACAATTACAAATAGATACCCACCGTTCTTAACATCTCGGCTATTTACAAATCTTATAATCATGAAAACAATAATGACAATAAATGAAAAAAGAGAAACCAATGGAATATTTTTAATGAGTGAATTTTTAAGGAATACACCATAAAGGTGCTGAGTGAAAATTAGTAAAGAAGCAGCAAAATTTGGAAATTCTGTATGAAACTGCAAAATTAGTTTTGACTCAGGAATTTCGATGAGGCTATATAGAAAGCTGAGTATTCCAAACTGAATAAATATAATTGCAGTGTACAAAAGAAATGATTTCAATTTAAATTTATCGATTAATGTAAAGATTAATATATTAACAGGAAGTAGGAATGAAATAATTCTGGGAATAATGAAATTAGTATCAACTTCTAAATATGCTGCGGGTTTGTTTAATACGAAATAGCTTCCAGCAAGAATTATAGTACATAAAATTAAACCAGAATTATTAGAACGGATTCCTAAAATGGCAACAATAGAAAATAGAAGGTAGGGGATAAGCGGAAAGATTACGATGAAAGCGGTTAGTTCATTATCAAAATCTGCTTGATGCAGCATAGTGTCCCATTGCCAGCTGATAACCATTGATAAAATTATCAATAAGCTTGGAATTATCAATGGGGCCAATAGTCTTCTTACATTATAATACAAGAAATTCTCCCTAGGAACGACTTTGCAATATCAAATTTTTTAAATTTTTTGATAATGATGAGTAAACCAGATCGTATGAATCATCTATCATTGTATTTATAATGTTCTCTGGAATTGTGTTGTCTATAATCACAGTATTCCAATGAGTTTTATTCATGTGATAACCTGGTATTACAGCTTCATACTTCTCTCTCAAGCCTTGAGCAACAAGAGGATCGCTTTTTAAATTTATACTAACACGCTCTCCGTTTACAGGCATTAAGGCAAACATTTTCTCTCCAACTTTTATCACCATAGTTATATCATCGAAAGGAAAATCTACTATTGCACCCTTTTTGCTTAAACAATATTCACGGAGCTTTTCTAAGTTCATAATTTGATCTCATTTTTCAAGTATTTTAATAAAACAATCCGTGAGATAATTCCAGATACTATATAAGATAAAGCTACTGCTGCAAATATTCCTTTCAATCCAAATAAATGTGAACCTAATAAGGCAAGTGGAAGGTACAATACAATCATCTGAAAAATGGTAAGACTTGCTGCTTGCAATGGTTTGTGCATTACATTTAAAGCAGTTGTACTTAAAATAAAAATTCCTTGTAATGCATAACTTATTGGAACAATTGTAAGGTATAATGCTATTGTAGAGATTACTTGTGGGTCTTCATTGAAGATCCTGGCAATTGGATTTTTTAACAACAATAATAATATCCAAATTGCAATTTCCCAAATAATCGTAAATCTATGACTGATATTGATCGCAGTACTAACTCGGTCGTATTTTTTTGCCCCCAGATTTTGTCCAAGAAATGGACCAAAAACTGATGCTAATGAATGAATTACGGCAAGCGAGAAAAATTCAATTCGTGAAGCGACACCAAATCCAGCAACCGCTTCAACTCCATAAACAGAAACCATACGGGTAATTATTCCAATTGTTATCGGTATTATCATCCTAGCTCCTGCAATAGGAACACCAATATAAAGAACTTGTTTCCAAGAGTCAAAAATCTCAGAAATTTTTGGAATTTTGTAAGAGATCATTTTTTCGCGTTTTGTTAACACCCATAAAGCCACAGAAAAGGTAGTAAATCTGCTTATTATTGTGGCAATTGCAGCACCCTTTATACCAAGTTCTGGGAATGGACCAATTCCAAAAATTAACAGAGGATCTAAAACGGTATTCACACATACTGCTATAAGCATGATAATACTTGGCGTTTTAGCATCTCCAGTAGCACGAATCGCATTATTACCGACCATTGGGATAACAACAAAAGGCATTCCTAAATACCAAATCCTCATATATGTTTTAATATAAGGAATAATTATCGGCGTAGCTCCCAGTGCTTTAAACAGTGGTTCTATTGTAAATTGTCCGATCATTACGAAACCAAAAACTATTATGAATGAAAGAAGTAAACTATCGGTTGTTAAACGTTGAACTCTGTGTTGATCTCCTTCACCAATAGCTCGTGAAATTACAGCTGAAGCACCAATACCTAAACCTAGGGCAACACTGGAAACCACCAGAACAACAGGAAAAGTAAAGCTTAGTGCTGCTAATTGATCAGTTCCAAGTTTTCCTACAAAAAATGTATCAACTAAATTAAATGCAACCATTCCAACCATTCCAAGCGTCATAGCAATAGTCATATTAGTAAGGGTTTTGCCAATAGGTCCTTCAATTAATTTAGCGTTGGATGTTTTATTTTGCATTAGTTATTTATTTTTTAAATCTTTCCTCTAATCTTCATTTTGTCATATTGTTCTGGATAATGTTTTTGTAAGCAATCTGGGCAAATACCATAACTGAAATCAACATTTGAATGTTTTGAAATATAGTGCTCTACATTTCCCCAAAAGCCAGAATCATCACGAATTTTCTTGCAATGTGAACAAATAGGAATAAGACCTTCAAGTGTTTTAACATCATTAAGCGCTTTTCTAAGTTTACTAATGAGATTTTCACGCTCTTCTTCAATCTTCTTTCTTTCAATTATATCTTTATAAATTACAAAAGAACCCTTAACTTCATCTTTAATTATAATTGGTGCAGCCGAAATTGACACCGGTATTAATTCTCCAGTATTGTGTTTTCGTAAAGAATCAAAATAGACATATCCAGAGAGTGTATCATAATTCAATTTAGTTGCTTCTTCATCAAGCTCAGCAGGGATAATTATAGAGTTAATCTTTTTTCCCTTGATCTCTTTTAACGAATAACCAAAGAACTCAATGAATCGTGGATTAATATCTACAATCTTAAAATCATTATCGAGATATGCGCATGGTTCAGGATTCCCTAAAAATATACTTTCAAATTTTGCTCTACTTTCAGAGAGCTTCTTTTCAGAATTAAATTTAACTAGCGCTATTTCAATTGTTGCATATAACTCTTTTGCCTCAAAAGGTTTTAGAATATAGCCAAATGGTGCAATTTGTTTAGTAGATTCAATTGTTGCAACATCGGCATATGCAGTAAGAAAAATAATTGGGATATTGTGTTTTTCGTTAATTATTAATCCAGACTCAACACCATTTAATTCTCCTTCCAACATGATGTCCATTAGTATAATATCAGGTTCAAAGTCTTTTAAAAATTCAATAGCGTCTTCACCGTTACTAAATACACCCACTACTTCATAATCATATTGCG
>Ga0307989_1000512_pt1 | contig 25300 bp, 16 predicted proteins | sample EllFjometagen185_FD_203164 | JGI IMG/M metagenome (GOLD analysis project Ga0307989, IMG submission 203164) | Marine microbial communities from Ellis Fjord, Antarctic Ocean - #185 | ecosystem: Environmental > Aquatic > Marine > Unclassified | place: Southern Ocean | collected 2014-10-08 | reverse complement strand
GGAGCTTGGGAAAAAGTTACTGGGTTGAAAACCTCTTTTGTCCAAGATAATCATTCCTGTTCTCAAAGGGGGGTACTGCGGGGTTTGCATTATCAGAACCACCAAGTTCAAGGGAAACTGGTACGAGTGGTTGCCGGAGAGGTTTTTGATGTGGCCGTTGACCTGCGAAAATCTTCAGCGACCTTCGGTGAGTGGGTTGGCTGTCATCTGTCTGCAGATAATAAAAGGCAGTTTTGGATACCGGAAGGGTTTGCGCACGGTTTTCTTGTGCTGTCAGAATATGCGGAATTTTTGTATAAGGCTACCAATTACTATGCTCCTGAATTCGAACAGTGTATTCGCTGGGACGATTCAGTTTTAGCGATTGATTGGCCTCTAGTCGGTGAAGAGCCTCTGCTTTCACAAAAAGATCAGAACGGTCACCTTTTTCAAGGAGCTCCTTGTTTTGATTGATTCCTATTTTAGGTACGCATCTTCGGCGCAGTGAAAGCTGTCAGAATATCCCTATGCTATGAGCAACAGTCAAAATTCAAAGATCTTGACAATAATAAAAATTATTTGTAATAATGCTCAGTTGGAAATTAAACAGAGAATAGGAGTCTAGTAGATTTAAATGAGAAACTTTCTAAAACAGTGGCGACCCTATCTTATTTATGGCGGTTTTTTTAGTCTTTTTATAAATATCCTGCAGTTGACTTTCCCAATTTACATGCTGCAGATTTATGACCGGGTACTTTCCAGTTACAGCCTACCGACCCTTTATGCAATTTCTGTGGCTGCGGTGCTGTCATTGATTGTTATGGCTGCACTCGAATTTGTCCGTTCGCGTCTACTGGTTCGATGCGGTGTCGCCATAGATCAGGCCTTGAGCAAGGACGTACTTGACAGTGTTCTTAAACAGGCAGCATTGGCTGGCACTCCTCCTAATCAAGCCACTTTACGTGATGTCAACGTGTTGCGTAATTTTTTCGCTGGCAATGCCATTTTCACATTGTTTGACATTCCTTGGACCCCCATCTTTTTGGGCGTCATTTATATCCTCCACCCGTTACTTGGCCTAGTGGCCACCGGTGGCGCGGTGCTGCTGATCGTTTTTGCCCTGATTAACGAAAAAATCACTCGCAAACCACTAGAAGCTGCTAATATTGTCAATGGCTTTTCAATGAAATTTGTTGAAGCTGCCCGCCGTAATGCTCAATCTGTCCGCAGTATGGGGATGATAGCTGGTGTAACCACTCGTTGGCAGGGTCTGAATGACACGGTTATCAAATTACAGACACAGTCGAGCCGTCAATCTGGGCTAATTCAGTCCTTGTCTGGCTGGCTGCGCCAGTCGATGCAGGTGTTCATCTATGGGGTTGGTGCTTGGCTGACTCTTGAAGGTCAGGCGACTGCCGGCTGTATGATTGCTGCATCGATCATTATGGGGAAAGCCTTGGGCCCCGTTCAGGCTGGTATTTCTACTTGGAAAAGCATGGTAGAAGCACGTAGTGCTTGGAAACGTTTGGACTCTATGTTTGGACAGGAGTGCGGTGCAGAGAGTATGGATCTGCCGATACCTAAGGGGCAGATTAGTGTCGAGCATGCTAGCTTTGCTATTAAGGGCGCTGTGATTCTGCAGGATATCTCGTTTTCAATTCAGCCGGGGGAATCTCTTGGATTGATTGGTCCTTCCGGAGCAGGAAAATCGACACTGTGCCGTCTGCTGCTTGGTATTTGGCCCGCTACCGCCGGCAAGGTGCGCCTTGATGGAGCCGATATCTTTAATTGGAACCAGGAAAAACTTGGACCGTACATCGGCTATCTGCCCCAAGAGGTTGAACTTTTCAGTGGCAGTGTTGCTGAGAATATTGCCCGTTTGGACAATGTCGATTCCGAAGCGGTTATTGCAGCAGCTCAGCATGCGGGTGTACATGAACTGATTCTGAGTTTCCCCAATGGTTACGATACCCGAATCGGAGAGGGTGGAGTGGTCTTGTCTGGTGGCCAGCGTCAGCGCATTGGGTTGGCTCGCGCTATGTATGGTCAACCCAAGCTGATCATCCTTGATGAGCCGAACTCCAATCTTGATGACGAGGGAGAACGCGCCTTGCTGGGATCTTGGGAAAAACTCAAAGAGCAGGGGACAACTGTGGTAATTGTTTCCCATAAGCCAGGATTGCTGGTCGGAGTTGACAAGGTTCTGATGCTTAAAAATGGTCAGTTGGCCATGTTTGGGCCACGTGATGCTGTATTTCAGAAGCTGATGGAAGTTCAGACCCAGCAACAGGCTGCAATTTAGGGTAGCCCAAAACTTAGACTAGGAAATTGATTTTAGATATGCAAGATAATCAAAACTGGTTGCAGCGAAAGCTGACAAAAAACCGTATTACCAAAGAAGATTATGCTCAGATAGAAGACGATACTACGCCACCACCGGAACTGAATATCAAATTCTCAGACAGTCGCCGGATTATTTTGTCCGGACTAGTGATCATTGTTGTCTTTTTCGGGATTGGTGGATTGTGGGCGTCGATTGCGGAAATTACGGGTGCGGTGATCGCATCTGCCGAAGTCAGAGTTGATGCCGAACGTAAAACGGTTCAACATCTAGAGGGTGGTATCGTCCGTGAGATTCTGGTGCGCAACGGCGACCATGTGGTTGCTGGTCAGGCGCTGATTCAGCTCGACAGCTCACGGATTGTCGCTGCAACTGACCAGATTAAACTGCAGCTGGCAGCGGCCAACTTGGATGACCTGCGTCTGCGGGCGGAAAAAGTCTTGGCGGAACAGGTTGCCTGGCCGCGTGAAGATCCGACCATCCCTCGCGTTAAATTTGCAGAGTTACTGGACGCAGGTCGTAAAGTTTTTAGTGCCGGACGAGAGGCGCTGAAAAACCAAACTGCATTGCTCAACAGCCAGCTTGATCAGCTCCATCAGCAGGATCTCAGTCTAGACGGTCGGCTGCGTGCCGAACAGAAAATTATAGCTGCTTTGCAGGAAGAACTCGATGCCAAGATGGTTCTGTTTGAGCAGCAGTATATTGATAAAACCCGTATATTCGAATTGCGCCGGGCGGTTGCTGAACACCAGGGGATGCAGGCTCAGATGCGCGGATCACAGGCTGAGCTTCGCGAGCGGGTTGCCGAATTCAAATTACGTATCAGTGCGCTAGAAAATGAGTACCGCCAGCAGGCGATCACACGTCAAGCTGAGGTGCAGAAGCGCCTCTATGACTTGCAACAGCAGCAGCTACCACTGCAGGATGCTCGCCAACGCTTGACCATCGCTGCTCCAGTGGGCGGTGTAGTGGTCGCGCTGCAGGTGCATTCTCAGGGAGGAGTTATCAGCCCCGGTCAGTCGCTACTGGATATCGTACCGCAGGACAGCCCACTGATCGTCGAAAGTCATATCATGGTTAAGGATATCACTCACGTATTTGTCGGCCAGCCAGCCGATGTTCAGTTGCTCGCATTTCAGCAGCGCACGACGCCAAAGATTCTAGGTCAGGTGGTGTATGTTTCGGCGGACCGGGTTATGCAACGTACCCCTTATGGGGACCAGCCGAGCTATATCGTTCATGTTGAGTTGAACAAACAACAGCTTGCGGAAAACGACTTGTACCTGACCGCCGGAATGCCAGCCGCTATTTTTATTCGGACCCAGTCGCGTACTGTGTTTGATTACGCGATTGAGCCACTTATGGAAAATTTCGACCGGGCCCTGCGGGAAAACTAAATGAAAATTTTCATAACTCTATTATTTCTGTTTGTACCCGTCCTAGTTTTAGGCGAATCATTGACCCTCGATCAGTGTATCGAACGTGGGTTGACTAGTAACCCTCAAGTAAAAGCCTACCAACTCGCCATAGAGGAAGCTGAACAGGGGATCAATGAGGCCTTGGGGGCCTTTTTGCCGACTCTGAGCGTGAGTTATAATCACACCGAGCTGACAAACGGAACCAATGGCGAACGGGATAGCGACTATCTGGATCAGAATAGTGATAGCTTTAGTGCCCGCCTCAGTCAGCCGTTGTTTACTGGACTGTCAGGTGTTAGTGGTCTTAAGCGCGCGCGCCAGTCGCGGGATTACCGTGAGGTTGAATACCAGTATCTGCAACAGCAGCTGGTACGGGAGATCAGCAGTAGTTTCTACGATTGGGTGCTGAACCAGCAGCTGACTGAGAAGTGGAGGGAATCAATTTCTCGCTTGGAACGTCAGAGCGATATAGCAAGCGCTTGGGTGGAACAACAGCTGACCTCACGTTTGCGCTTGCTGGAAATACATGTGGAACTTTCCAATGCCCGCTATGAACTGATTCGCGTGCAAGCGGCTCAGGCGATTGCTGAGGCGCGTTTGCGTGAATGGCTGGCACTGGACACAAGTCAGCCGTTGGATATCAGCGGTGATTTGCTGGCTCTGAGCAATAATCCTTGCCTGGACCTGGAAACTTGTTTAACGCAGGCCGTGCAGCAGCGGCTCGAACTTCGATTGGCACAACTGCAGATCGATTTGGCTCGTCAGGATGCTAAAATAATCCGGGCGCGTAATTTGCCCCACGCTCAGTTGGATGCCTCCTGGGTCGACTACCAGCGTGATTATGATGTCACCATCTATCCCGACGATGAACGTGACTATTATAGTGTAACTTTGAACCTCAGTATGCAGTTTTTCCAAGGAGGCCGTAATATCTCGGCCTGGAGGCGACAAAAACTGGCTATTCAGCGCTATCAGCAGCAGCTGATCAAACAACGTAATACAATTGTTACGGAAGTTAAGACTCGGTATCAGCAGCAGAAAGAGAGCAAGGAGCGCATCAATAATGCTAAAGATGCTCTTGACGAGGCACGTGAAGCTTACCTATTAGCGTCTAAAGCAGCTGCTCTCGGGGTCGTTTCGCTTGATAATTTACTCGATGCCGAGTTGCGTCTGACCCGGGTTGAAATCAACCTGATCAATTCTCTCGCTGCCTTGCGCCAAACACAGATACAGCTTGATTTTGCTGTAGCAGAAAAGAGGTAGACAGAGATTGAACTGCCGTGCCAGACTGACTGAACTATTTTTATTGGTTGTCAGGGTGACAGGTGACACAGCGACTGCCACTCTTTCGTAGTAGGCTTGGCATTGAGTAGCGAATATTGGGAAAAGAGTAGCGACGTGAAGACACATTTAAAGATGGCGGCCTGTGTCATGCTGGTTGTCCTGAGTCACGTCATTATTCCAGCGGTGTGCGGTGCCGTCGATAAACCCGTTGCTGTACTTCTTTCCCAGGAAATTCCCCCTTACATACAGATGCTTGAGGGGTTCGAAAATAATTTTCAGAACTACGCCGTTCAGCGTTTCTTTCTGGATAAAAACGGAAAACCTTACAGCCTGGCCGCCTCCGTTTCTGCTGCCGGTTTCCGGGCCCGGGACTATACTGCTTTGGTAGCGATCGGCCCTCAGGCCCTGACCACCTTCCTCCCTTATGCCGGTGAAGCCCCACTGTTGTACGGTCTGGTTCTGAACCCCGAGAGGCTTCTGCCCCCCGAGGGGGCTGCTGTTTGTGGCGTTAGTCTATATCTCCAACCGGAAGAGCAGTTTCTAGCTATCCGGGCTTATCTTCCCGACCTGTCCCGCTTGGGAGTTATCTACGATCCGAACAACAATCAGGACTGGTTCGATACGGCTGCTGCCGTTGCCTCCCGCCTGGGGTTCACACTAAGCCCTTTCAGGGTTGCACGGCTCTCCGGTCAGCTCAAGATGATTGGTGACTGGGAGCAGACCGATGCTTTGCTCTTCATTCCTGACCGAACTATTGTCGCCAAAAGCGTCATCCAGTACCTTATCAAGCAGGCTCTTTTGCAGCGTAAACCGGTGATTGGCTACAATCAGTTTTTTCTCGATTCTGGAGCCGCATTTAGTTTCATTTTTGATTATGCTCGGATTGGCGCTCAGGTCGCTGATCTGACTCAGACTCAGTTGAACTCTGGGGACTGCCCCCGGAGCATTTCAGCCTATGAGTTGCGCTATAACAACGATGTTCTGAATATTATCAATAGTCTCGAGAATGAGGAGGTGCCATGACAGGGCGGCTGAAGAAGAAAATCAGCACCTGGGTCGGGCTCAACTCTATTCACGGGCGTCTTACAGCAACGGCTTTCTTTTTTATCGTCGGGACTGCCGTGGCAATGGGGGTGGTTGGTTTTCGCTACACCATCAGTTTTGAAAAGGCTCGTTTCCACGAACACTTTCAACTGTTGGCTGACTATATGGCTAGCAATGCCGAGCTTGGCATGTTGCTGGGTAACAAAACCTTGCTGGACGAACTGGCGGAAAATATGCTCAAGGTCCAGAATGTTCAGAGGATTGAAATTATCGACCATCAGGGGAGGATTATTCTGCAGAGTGACATGACGACAGAAAAAATCCTGCTGGGCTCTGTTTCAGCCGAGGTTTTTTCCCGCCCTATGACCCCCACCGAAAACCCTATTCTGGGAGAGGAGGCAAAACGCGAAATCCTCGGTGAGGTTCGATTAAACTATTCCTTGGGTGGTCTTGAATTGTTAAAAACGAAGCTTGCCTTGGCCTTTCTGGCCATTGCCACACTTTTGACGCTGGTCTTTACAGCCGTTTACTTACATATCTCACGGGCTATCCGTTCGCCTTTGAAGGATCTTCTGAAGGTAGCCCAAAAAGTGTCAGCTGGAGAACTTAATGTTCGAGCAGAAGGGGGCAGCCTACAAGAAACAAGCACTCTGGCCAATGCCTTTAACGAGATGCTGGTCGCTCTTCAGTTGCAGCGGCGCAAGATCCAGGAGAGTAATGATCTTGTTGCCAGACAGAAAGCCCTTGCCGAAGTCGGTCGGTTTTCCATGACAGTTGCCCATGAAATAAAAAATCCCCTGGCTATTATCATGGGGAGTTTGGGCCCCCTGCGCAAGCAGCCAGAACCCGAAATAAAAGAAAAAATGTTGAGTTTTATCGATGACGAAATCGAGCGGATCAATAAGCTGATTGAGGACTTCCTCCAGTTTGCCCGGCCCAAACCTGGTTCCTTGCGGCTACAGCCCGTTGACGCACTCTTGACCAATCTGGTCAGCCGGATTGAGCTCTTCAGCCATCAGGTGCGTGTTATCATCCCCTTTCGCGAATATGGTCGTGGTAAGGAACTGAAGGCCGACACCGCGTTGCTTGGTCAGGCTCTACTCAATATAGTTCGCAACGCACTTGACGCAACAGGTCAGACCGGCGAGGTGCGGGTTACCATCGACTGCACTGGTGAAGAACTGATCTTTTGTGTCATGGACAATGGCCCGGGAATCAAAAAAGACGATTTTGACAAAATTTTTGATCCTTTTTTTAGCAAGAAGGCTAAAGGAACTGGATTGGGGTTGGCCATTGCCAAAGAAGCTATAGAGGCCCATTCGGGAAGCCTGACAGCGCACAACCAGCAGGGCGGTGGTGCTTGTTTCGTATTAAGTTTACCTTTGGAAAAGACAGGTCAGACAGATGGCACAGATACTGATTGTTGATGACGAAGAAAAAATCCGTATCCTTCTTGATATGATACTTAGCTCAGCCGGCCACCAGACCGCCCAGGCAGACAATGGTCTGTCTGCCCTTGAGCTGCTGGAGAAGGCCCCTATAGACCTGGTTGTCTCAGATGTCTGCATGGATGAGATGGACGGCTTTACCCTGCTCGAGCAGATTCGTTTGCGGGAGCTAGGCTGCCCCGTGATATTTATCACTGCCTTTGCTAATCTCGAATCAGCCATCGAAGCCTTGCGTCTTGGCGCTGCTGACTATTTGGTCAAGCCTTTTCATGAGGAGGAGGTTGTTCTGGCTGTTGAGAGAGCTTTGGGGCGCCGCCGCCTTCTGGCTGAAAACCGACAGTTGCGGCAGCAGGTTCATGACCACAACCAAAGACAGGCAGGGGTTTTTGTCTCCCCCGCAATGCAGCAAGTTCGCCATTTAGCCGAACGGGTTGCCGACAGTGAGGCAACTGTTCTGCTCACCGGTGAATCAGGTACCGGCAAGGAAGTCCTTGCTCGCTACATTCATCAGGCAAGTAAGCGGGGAAAAGAGCGCTTCGTCGCCATGAACTGTGCTGCCATTCCTCCCAATCTTCTGGAGGCGGAACTCTTTGGTCACGTAAAGGGAGCCTTTACCGGGGCCGACAGGGCACGTCCCGGAAAATTTGAGTATGCCGCCGGCGGTACCTTGTTCCTCGATGAAATCGGAGAACTGCCGCTGGAAGCCCAGGTCAAGTTGCTCCGGGCGATTCAGGAAAAAAGTATCCAGCGCGTTGGCAGTAACCAGGAAGTTGCCACCAACTGTCGGCTTATCTGTGCCACCAACCGGGACCTTCCCGCCGCTGTCAATCAAGGACGTTTTCGCGAAGATCTTTATTACCGTCTTGCGGTCTTCCCCATTGAAATTCCTCCTTTGCGGCACCGGGCTGAGGACGTCCTCCCACTGATGCGCTACTGTATTGAAAAATTTGGTGAACGGCTGCCGGCGGGAGAGTTAGTCACCCCAGCGGGCCGACTTCTTCTAGAAAATTACCACTGGCCTGGCAATGTGCGGGAGCTCTTCAATGCCATCGAAAGGGCTCTCATCATGCGCAGCGGTGACGGCCCCTTCACTTCAGACGATTTTCCAAATCTGGCCCACGGTCATAGTGCCGCCGGAGAACGAGAAGCGGAATTTCAACTGCCGGAAGGTGGGATTGATTTCGAGGAGTTGCAATTAGCAATTGTCCGTCAGGCTCTAGAAAAGACCATGGGTAATCAGAGCGCCGCTGCCCGTCTACTGGGGCTCAGCCGTGCTAAACTTAGAACTCTCTTGGCGCAGCTCTCCGGCGGAACCTCTCAGAAGCGAATTGTGATACATTTTCGCCGAGGTGGCAGAAATGAAGAGAAGGATATCCCGAGCGATGTATAATTTCCTGAAACGATCCAGGCAATTGCCAAACAAGCAGAGAGGAAATTGCTGCACCAGTGTTGGCTCAATATGGCAGTTCATTCTGGTCCATCTCTTCCTGTCGGTGGTGGTCATTCTTTTATTGTTTTGTGGACAGCCCCTTCTTGCTCAGGAGGTAGATCCGTCAATAGATACCCTACTGATGTTCGTCGGCGAGACCGAAGAAACTGTCACTGTTGCTTCCCGCACACCGGAAGAGCCGGCTACAGCTCCAGCGGTGGTCACCATTATCAATCGAGAAAAAATTACTCAGGGGGGGTATCGTACCCTAGCTGAACTTCTGGCTGATCAGCCAGGTTTTTACCTGCTTACAGGTGGACGTGGAACAACCCCCTACTTGCGCGGGCAGCGCAATTCTGTACTTTTCCTTTACGACGGAGTTCCTCTGACCACCGACGTTACCAGGAACTTTGCCGTCCTTGATCAGGAAATCTCTCTGGTTGCTGTTGAGCGGGTTGAGATCGTCAGGGGGGCTGGCTCGGTGTTATGGGGAGCGGATGCCTTTGCTGGAGTGGTCAATATAGTTCCTCGTCGTGGCCAACCAGAGAGCGGGGGGGGAGTGACTCTTGGTTTGGGAGGGGAGGGCAACAGAGAAGGAGACTTTTCCTGGGGGAGTGCCGGGCGAAATTGGGACCTTTTTCTGAATCTTAACGGATTCAACGGGCAGGGTAATGAGCAATACCTTGCCATCCCTGCTGACGAACAGTTAGGGACCTCTCTCGAGGACTCGCGCTATGGAGAGCTAGTCGCCAATCTTACATTGGGAGATTGGCTTCAGGTCAGCGGTCGTTGGTCTGATTACGAGCATCACTATCAGATGCGAAATGCTGCCGGCACCATCCTTTGGGACGGAGTCAGGGAAGCTCCTGTTAACTACCTCAAGTCTTCGATCAGTACCTCCAGAGGGGGAAGTCATTACAGTCTGACGGGGTTCTTTCAGGAAACCGACTATCAGGTTGAAGATGCTGGCATTGAACGGCAGCAGACCAATCGTGTCGGTCACCTCGAATTTCTCTGGGACCGCCGAATATTTTCCCGTGGCCTCCTTACTTTAGGAACTTCCTGGCGGGAAAACCGGGTAACTGGTGCGTTGGTTCAGGATGTTTATCTCCCTGGTTTTCTTGTCCCAGACGAAACTTTTTTTGTTCCCAATATCGAACAGGAAAGTTTCTCAAATCGTCTCTGGTCCGCCTACTCCCAGCTTCGCTACCGCACAGGGAAAGGCGAGTGGTGGGCGGGACTGCGCCTAGATGATCATAGCCAGTATCCCGAAACATTGACTTGGACTCTCGGTTTTTACCGTTCTATAGGGACTCACCTGGGGCTCAAGGGGATTTACGGCAATGCTTTCCGTAGCCCCTATTCTAGTCAGCTTTTCGGCCAACAGGATTTCGAGCCCGAAAGCGTTAAAACCGCCAGCCTGCAACTTTCCTGGCAGGGTGAACAAGGAAACTCTGTTGAGCTGACCCTGTACCACAGTCACCTCATCGATCATATTGAAGAAAGCCCTTTTGGCCTCTCTCTTCCGGCCAATCGAAACTTTTATGGCTTGGAGGGGGCCATCCGCATCGTTCTGACCCCACAGCTTAGCCTTGCAGGGAGCCTCAGTCTGAGTCACGACGACGGTAGTCTGGAGAACTATCAGATTTTGGTCGCTACTTTTTTACGTCCTGACGGTAGCCGCGAGGAAATCTATGACAGTTGGAGCGAACCTCTCAATCAGGGCCCTGGTTGGCTTGCTCGACTCGGCCTTGAATGGTGCCCCGCTTCCGGTCATAGCCTGGCGGTCGCCAGTCGTTGGGGGGGGGACTACTCGTTCAGTTATGACAAAGGAATGACCGAAGAAGTATTCAGCTATCCTCTGCTCATTGATATGAACTACCGTCGTCCTGGCTTTCTACGTGGGCGAGACCAAATACAGCTACGTGTCACCAACCTAACAGACCGAAATTATCGTCAGCCCGATCTTTACGGCTACGTCACCGGAGACCCCATGCAGATATCTCTGAGTTGGGAAATGTACTTCTAATCCTCCCTTTTCTCGTCGTCGAATTACCTGTAAGGCAGAAGTTTTGATTGTTTCTTAGATCTAAGGTATATATAATTATCAGTTTAATTGAATTAGAAGATGATTTCTCTCGGGATGTACTGCCCGAGAAATAGCCAAGGAGGGCAGTTTTTCTGTCATTAGAACAATTATGCTACATCACAGTCTGACACCACACGCCATGCTGGCCAGTTTTTGGGGCCATCGCCAGTTGATTTTTAGTTTAGTACGCCGTGAAGTTGTTGGCCGCTACCGTGGTTCGGTCCTTGGCTTACTCTGGTCTTTTTTTAACCCGGTCTTCATGCTTGCTGTCTATACCTTTGTTTTCAGTGTGGTGTTCAAGGCCCGCTGGTCTGTTGCCAACGAATCACGTTCAGAGTTTGCTCTGGTACTGTTCATCGGATTGATCTTCTTCAGCCTTTTTGCAGAGTGCCTTAATCGAGCACCCGGGCTGATCCTGGGTAATGTCAACTACGTCAAAAAGGTTGTCTTTCCTTTGGAAATTCTTCCTTGGGTCGTTTTCGGTTCGGCTCTATTTCACACTCTGGTCAGCCTAATTGTCTGGCTGTTATTCTCTCTTCTGGTCATTGGCTTACCACCAGTGAAGATTCTTCTTCTTCCTCTGGTGTTTTTTCCTCTGGTGCTCCTGATCATGGGTTTCTCCTGGCTGCTAGCATCCCTCGGGGTCTTTTTGCGTGATATCAGTCAGATCATCGTCATTCTCACGACAATGCTGATGTTTTTGACTCCTATCTTCTACCCGGTCACAGCCATTCCTGAAGATTACCGCTGGTATATCTACGTAAATCCCCTGACCCTCATCGTCGAACAGGCTCGGGCGTTACTTTATTTTCATCAGCCTCTGAACTGGCAGGGGCTTGGACTGCTCACCCTCATCGGATTGGTGATCGCTTGGGGGGGATTTGCTTGCTTCCAGAAGACACGTAAAGGGTTTGCCGATGTCCTCTGAACCAATCATCCGGCTGGAAAAAATAAGCAAGCTCTATCAGATCTACGATAAGCCCCGTGATCGATTGCTACAGATGCTGGTTCGTGGTCGTCGGCAACTGTTCCGCGAATTCTGTGCCCTGGACCTGTTTGATCTGGAAGTTTATCCGGGGGAAGTCATCGGGATTATCGGTAAAAATGGGGCGGGTAAATCCACCCTTTTGCAGCTGATCTGTGGCACCCTGACGCCGACCACTGGACAGGTTGAAGTCCGGGGTCGGGTCGCTGCTCTGCTCGAGCTGGGGGCTGGCTTCAATCCTGAGTTCAGCGGCCGAGAAAATGTCTATCTCAGTGCGGCTGTTTGCGGTATGTCGCGGAAGGAAATTGACAAGCGCTATGCTGAAATTGTCGCTTTTTCCGGTATTGGTGAATTCATTGATCAGCCGGTCAAAACCTATTCCAGCGGTATGTATGTCCGACTGGCTTTTTCCGTTGCCATCAATGTTGATCCTGATATTTTGGTGATTGATGAGGCCCTCTCTGTTGGTGACGGGGAGTTCGCCCGCAAATCCTTTGACCGGATCATGGCTTTGAAAGAAGCCGGCAAAACCATCCTGTTCTGTTCCCATTCTATGTACCATATCGAGGCCATCTGCAGCCGGGCGATCTGGCTAGATTCAGGACGGGTCAAGATGATAGATGAGCCGTCAAAAGTGACAACAGCCTTTAACAATGCGGTATTGGTCGGACAAGGACTTGCTCAGGCAGAAGAAGGGAAAAATCCTGAAGATTCTGCTGTTGGAGTTGATATGTCTGGCCAGGCGCGCATTGATAGGATTTCTGCTTCATCCGACGGAATTGTTTCTAAGCATCTTAACCTTCGATCCCTTGAATCCGACTTGTCTGTTCAAGTGTTTTTTACCTCTGATCCTGAGATCCCTGTTCCTACCATAGCCTTTGGTCTTGAAACCAGGTCTGGAGTCTCCGTTTCCAGTGGCGGCAGCCTCAGTGATGGTGCTGTTATACAGCGTAACTCGGAGGGCTCCGGTACGATTGAGCTGGTTTTTCCGGCAATTCAGCTTATGCGGGGAAGTTACCGTATGAGTATTTACCTTGCTTGTGAGCGCATGATCCATATATACGACCATGCCTTATACTGTGTGGAGCTTGAGGTGAGCCATAAGGGCATAGAACAGGGCGTAGTGTTTCTGCCTCATCAATGGCATTCGCTGCCCCTTGGACCATCTCTGTGACTCTTTTGCAGCAGTGCTCAGAACCACGGTTTGGTCCTTTGTCGCCGAGGGATATAAACGTCATCCGGCCACTATTCAAAGAAGTATTCGGCCATGAAGTGTCACCTGCCATGTTGTCCTGGAAGTACGGAGAAGGTCGGGGGACCTGCTGGATAGGTCGGGATCAAGAGGGGGAACTGCTGATTCACTGTGGAATTTTCCATCGCAGAGTTCTTGTCGGTGGCCGTTCGCAGAGGATAGCACAACTCGTTGACCTGATGGCTTCTCCACAGATGCATGGTGGCCTATCACGGAAAAAGTCGCCGTTTTATCTGCTGATTGCACCTTTGCTTGCAACCATAGTAACCGCAGATAATCCCGGTGCTTGGGCCTTTGGTTTTCCCAGTAATCGTGCCATGCGTTTGGGAGAACATCTTGGAGTCTTCAGGACAATAGACCGAATGCATGAACTGACGTTTGCACCTCTCCCCCTGCGTTACCCTCGGTACAACTTTGTCAAGCTGCTCGATTTTTCAGGGAATAATGGTCAGATATTACGGCGTCTATGGGGGGAAATGGCTAATGATCTGAGGGGGGGGGTGGTCGGTGTGCGGGATCCGGAATACCTTCATCAGCGTTACTTGAATCATCCTGAAAAACAGTATGAAATTTATCTGGTTCAGAGCTCTTGGTTGCGTTACCCTCTGGGTGCTTTTATCATTCATCGTGATGGCGAAAACATTGAACTCATGGATATCATTGCTCCTTTGCGCCAAGTCCCTCGTATGGTTCTGGCAGCCCGAGGATGGATGTATAACAACAATGGCCAACAGCTGAGATTGTGGCTGGCCTCAACTCATGTTGATTTACTTGCTGATCAGGCGATATCGTCAGCACCCTTGGAATTTCGTATCATGGCAAATCCGTCTACTCCGCATGAAGAATTGCAGCGGTTTGATCAATGCTGGTGGTTGACTAGCGGCGACACAGATTATCGGTGAATATTTGTGGATAATAACCTGAGGCAGTTTGGAAAACGTTATGCGCGTATTCTCCGATTATTGGAACTTGTAACACTCTATTTGCCGCAACCTTTGTGGTGGCCTTTGGCTAGCCTTGTCAGTCGTTTCACGAGTCCGTACAACAGTTCCTCCGTAAAAATAACTGCAGCTCTCGATCGTGCTCTTACGCTTGACCCCCAGACTGCACACAATGCGTGGCTGCGCTGGCGGGCAAGCCATGCCCGATTTGTGCTGACGATCTTTCAGTATCAGAAGATAGACAGCCAATGGATACGAAGTTTCGTCCAATTAGAAAAACCAGCGTTGCTTGACAAAATCACCCAGACTGGCGGTTTGATCCTTACCTATCATACCCACCATCAGAACACTCTTGCGACGCTGCTGGGCGTGGCGGGAAGCACTATCTCACCGGTAGCGGCCTCTGCCGTAGACTCACCACTTTATCCAGTCATTGGCCGCTATGTTGATCTGATTAATAACGATTCACAAAAACAGTTCAGAGGTGGGGGCTACCTTTATACTGACAACCCGCGGCGGGTTCTGCAGGAGGCAAAAGTAAGATTGCAGCGAGGGGAGCTGTTGCTAAGTCTCTGTGATTTTCATCAGCCTTCGTCGGAACGTGCGCATCAGTTCCTTGGGCGCACCCTCACACCTCCAATCGGCGTGATACGACTTGCCCTGCAATGCGAGGTGCCGATATATTTAGGCCTGCTGTTTCCAAACCCGGACGGTCGGTTTACACTCCTTCTGGCTGAAATAAAAGGTAGCGACCTTTATACCGTTACGGAAGAATACCTTGCTTTTTTAGCACAGGCAGTACGGCAGGCACCAGAAGCCTGGCAGGGGTGGGAGTGGTATGATAGTTTACCGGAATGGCAGCCGGTTGAAGGAGGTTCAGCACCATGAGTTATCTCAGAAAAATATGGCCCTTTACCAGACAGGAAACTTCGATAGCGATCGAGCCACAAGATCTGACGACCTTGTGGGAGCAGAGTCATGGACATTTAAGACCACTGCGGGAGCACCTTCCCCTCCCCCCAGACTCGTTAAGCAGTTGTCTGTTTTGCAAGATGCCACAAGCGATTGCCCTTTCTGTTCAGGTTTGCATTGGTGCCGGTCCACAACTGACAGATGCAGTTGTTCACTACTGTCCTGATTGTCGCCGCTATTACTTTGATTCGACGGCTCAGGGGAATCTGTCAGTGAAAGCCCTAAATAAGCCGGTCACTGCCATCAAAGCAAGGCGTTGGTTTGCCGCGCCGACCTTTCTGAACATCGAGCCGACGACTCACTGTAATTTTCGATGTTGGTACTGTATTGGCCGCACCATGCCCCAAGTAAATATGCAGCTTGGCGATTACACAACGATTTTTGAGAACTTTCCGGCATTGCAAACTATTGCTTTGGTTGGTGAAGGAGAACCGCTTCTGCATCCCGATTTTTTCCGTATGGCTGATATGGCCAGTGATCGAGGGGTGCGTGTCATGATAACTTCAAACGGGTCCCGTTTTACAGATGACGTGATTCGCTGCCTCTGTGAAAGCGCCGTTACCTATGTCTCAATCTCTATAGACTCAGTCGATCCGAAAACCTTTGCCGATTCTCGCCCACCCGGCAATCTCAATGAAATCTGGCAAGGAATTGAGCGGTTGCGGGCCTACCGTGACCGGCACGGGTACCGCTATCCCGTTCTTGGTCTCAAAGGTACGCTATTTCCTCACACAGTGGATCAACTGCCGGCCATAATCGATGAAGCTTGCCGGCGAGGGATGGAAATCTATGAAGGGTTCCAGCCCCTCAACCCGATGGCCACTTATCAGTCATGCTACCCGGAAGACAAGAAAGCACTCCTGGCATCAGTCGGAGAGGTGGCATCAAAGATTGCCAGCTATGGCTCGGCCACAGTGGGAAAACTTGAATCAATCAGTCAGTTCTGCACTCGAGAGGGGATTGAATTTGACAAAAATGGCCGTCCGAACGGACTGCGACCAGGCTGTGACGAACAGTGGATTTATGCCCTTGCCGGGGGTGACATCACTCCCTGTTGCCAGATAAAGCTGCCGATCAGTCCCACCTGGAATCTTTTCCAGTGTCATCTGAATGACATTCTGGAGGATCCGCTTTATGAAAATACCCGCTTCAACCTCTGGAACGGGATATTTCCGCTCTGTTGTTCCGGTTGTTATAAAGTGAACCTCTAATTATGTACGTAAATACTGTCCTTCAGGAACGAAAGTAAAGTTTAAATGCCTCATACCCCTAGAAAAAAGAAAGATAGCTTTTCTTCTCGCTCTATTAAAAGTATCGGTCAGAAAGAACTCCTAATCTGTGTCGTTCTCTGTTTGGTTATGCAGCTGTCCTTCCTCAATTATGGGCATTTTATTTTTATGGCAGATGGTCAGTTGCGCTGGGTCTCACTGCTATTATCACTTGTTCCGGGCTTTGGAGTTCTATTATTTATAGCAATATTTGTCCGACCGCTTATCTCGCTGGCAACTGTAACTTTCATGCTTTCTGCAGTAAACATTGCCAATGACAAAAAAAACTCGCTGGTTGGGGAGCCGGTTTGCTGGAATGACATTCACGCAATCAACAACTTGGAGATTATAGTAAAATATCTGGATCTACGGACAGGCCTTTTTTTTCTTGCCGCAGTTTTTTTCCTGATTTTTTGTTTTTTGAAGCTTAAAGCAAAAAGGCAAACTAAGAAAGAACGCCTCTTTATACTAGCAGGTTCAGTATCGCTGCTCTTGCTGTCATCTGTCCCATATTTTGGAGCAACAGGCAACAACTTCTCTGAATACGTCAGCTACAAGCTCCAGGCATATGATGCACGGTATGTCTATTGGGATTGGAAGCAGAATGTTCTGTTGAACGGCCTGCCTCAGCACCTGCTTCAGACCTCACGACGTTTGATGCCGGATATGCCTAGCAATGAAGAAAAAGACCAATTTGAAAGGCTTTCAAGTGAGCCGAAGGGAGTACATTTACGGCCCCGCAAGATACTCTTTATTTTGTGTGAAGCCTGTTGGCATGACGATAAAAACTTTCATGCCCTTTTTGAACCACTGAAAGAGAAGGGGTTCAGACAAGTAAGAGCGGTTTCTCCTGTCTATGGTGGATCCACGGTTAATGCTTCCTTCGAAATTCTAACGGGGCTGCCAAGTAACAATGTCCTGAGTGGTGTCATTTATCAGGAATACGCATCATTTATTTCAGAGAGGGCTCTGACTTTGCCTCGCTACCTCAAGCGAGAAGGTTACAAAACCGTTGCGATTCACAACTATTATAAAAAATTCTGGAACCGTCAGAAAATAATGCCAAAGTTTGGATTTGATACTTTTATCGGACTTGAAGACATGGAATATACCGGTCACGATGCTGTGCCGTCTGATGCCCTGGCATTTGATGCTGCTTACAAGCAATTGCTATTGGCGGGAGAGGATCCTGTCTTTATGTTTATCACGACAGTTTACACCCATGGTCCCTATCTTGAAAAAAATGACCTGGGAGAAGGCGATTATCGAAGCAGACTGGGCAAAACGCTTGAACAATTCCGTGAATTTAGTGATAAAGTTACGCGCGCATATCCTGATGCCCTCATTATTCTTGCCGGTGATCACAAGCCAGGGTTAACCCGCTATCTGCTTGCCCAGGGTGTCTTTAAGAGAGACGACTTTGAACGGGTAGGCACGCGTGATGACAGTTTTCTGTTCAGCGACCGGCAGTCTTTAGATAGCCGTGGAGATGTTCCTATCTACATCAGACACTCTGACGAACAGAGACTGGATGCTTTTATCCGCCAAGCAGACGCGAAGCCGTTCTACTGCTTTAGCCAATTGCTAAACGACGATTACACCGGGGTACAGTTGCCCGCTTATAACTTTTCGCGTACATTGTGCAAAAATAGCGAAGAGCCTCAACTTCCCTTGCAGGAGCATCGGAAACAGTACCCAGGATGGCTTTACTATTTGTCCCTGTTTGAATGATGAAAAACTATAAAAATATGTACTGAATAAGAAATGGTATATCGCATGATACCTAGAATAGCAGATGAACAAAAGCTTCTGGCTTCTGTCCAAACCAGCCTTCCCCCTAGCCGGAGAGTGTTGGTCTTTGCTCCACACCCGGATGACGAGGTGTTCGGATGTGGGGGCGTGCTTGCTCTCTTGCATGGAGAAGGGGCTAGCATAAGCGTTATCATTGTCACCGATGGCGCAGTGGGAGGGGAAAATACAGATGGTAAGTTGTCAGAAATCCGTGCGGCAGAATCACTGGCTGCTTCTCATGTGCTGGGGATACCTGAGCCGACCTTCTGGGGAATGCCAGACCGGGGCCTCATCTATGGCGAAGAGCTGGTTGAGCGGCTGAAGTCCGCCATCACTGTTGTCGATGCTGATCTGGTGCTGCTCCCATCACCAACCGAAGTACATCCTGACCACCAGGTGCTGGCTCTGGCTGGGGCTGAAGCCGTACGTCGTCTGGGAGGCGATCTGCGGGCTCTTTTCTTCGAGATTAACCTGCCACTACCCAACCCCAACCTGGTGATCGACATAACCCCGGTCTTTGAGCAGAAGTGTAGCGCTATGGCCTGCTTTCCCTCTCAGCTCGCCGAGCAGCCCTATGACCAACGTATTGTCGGGCTCAACAGGTTCCGTTCCTATTTTCTAGGCCCTCAGATAGCCGCTGCTGAAGCCTATATATTGTTGGATCCGGCACGCCTTCAATCGTCGGGACTTGTTCCGCTGTTTGAGGGCCCGCTGGCCCATCGTCAGCAGCTTGGCTTCAGTGTTGGCGGAGAGCAGCTGCCGCTGGTCAGTATTGTCATTCGCAGCATGGATCGCTCCAGCCTGAGCCGGACTCTTGACTCTCTAGCGCTTCAGACTTGGCCCAACGTAGAAGTCGTCGTGGTTAATGCCAAAGGAGGCACCCACTCTCCGCTGCCGGAACGGTGCGGACGCTTCCCGCTGCGGATGCTCGGTCAGGGGGGTGCACTGGGGCGTTCCCGTGCAGCCAACGTCGGTCTCGCTGCTTGTAGCGGTCGCTATCTGGGGTTTTTAGATGATGACGACACCATAGATCCTGATCACCTGCATCATCTGGTAACCGCCCTTAGCTCTAATGGCGATCATGGGCTGGCTTATACCTGTGTGCGTGGCATTGGCGACAACCCATGCGAACCGGCAGCCATCGCTGAGTTTTGCACTCCCGCTGTAACCTTCAGCAGGCTGCTGTTCGGTAATCTCATGCCGATCCACTCAGTCCTTTTTTCAAGCAGTCTTCTTGGTCAGGGGACAGGCTTTGATGAAAATCTCGATCTATACGAAGACTGGGATTTTTGGCTGCAGCTTACGCGTCAGAGCACACCGGTATTCGTCAACCATATCAGTGCCACATACTATGCAAGTGGCACTTCCGGTGTGGGACTCGGCGCCGGGGAAAACTGCCCCTTGATGCAACGCTCTGCTGAACAACTGGTGGCCAAATGGCTCCCGTTGCTTACGCCTCAGGAATTTATCTCCCTAGGAGGACTATATCGCCAAAGCCTGGAACAGGCGGCCGGAAAAGATCAGCAGTTGGCTGAAAAGCATCAGCAGTTGGCTGAAAAGGATCAGCAGTTGGCTGAAAAGGATCAGCAGTTGGCCGTAAAGGATCAACAGTTGGCCGTAAAGGATCAACAGTTGGCCACCCTACTAACTTCTCGCAGTTGGCGTATAACGCTGCCATTACGTCGCTGTGGTACGGTAGCTCGGCAGGGCAGAGCTGCCGGTAAGGCGTTGACAAGCAAGGTCCGGCGTAGCGGTGGGATTGGTGCTGCATGCCTTAAGGCGAGCAGAATTCTGTTTGCAGAAGGTCCGACAGGGTTGCGAGACAGGTTGAGGGTTAGACCAGAGCAACCAGACAACCAAGACGACTATCAAGAGTGGATACGGCGCTATGATATGCTTACGGAAAAAGAACGCAGCGATCTGCTGGAAAAGATGGAGCAGTTTTGCAGAAAACCTCTAATCTCGGTGGTGATGCCGGTCTACAACCCAAGTCCGTGCTGGCTTGCGGAGGCAATAGACTCGGTGCGCAACCAGATTTATCCTCATTGGGAACTCTGCATTGCGGATGATGCCTCGACCAACCCCGAGGTTCAGTCTCTCCTTGCCCGCTATGCGAAAGAAGATCCGCGCATCAAGGTCTGTTACCGCAAAAAAAATGGTCATATCTCGGCAGCTTCCAACAGTGCCTTTGAGTTGGCCAGTGGCGAGTATGTCGCTCTGCTTGACCATGACGATCTGCTGGCCGAACTGGCCTTGTTTCGTGTGGTCGAGGCGCTTCAGCAACATCCTATGGCTGGTCTGCTCTACTCTGATGAGGATAATCTGGATGAAATGGGTGTCCGCTGTTCTCCTTTCTTCAAGCCGGACTGGTCACCTCATTTAGCAATTTCACAGGCCTACTTGGGGCATCTGGTGGTGATGCGGTGTGATATTCTGCAACAGATTGGTAGCTTCCGCACAGGTCTGGACGGTGCCCAGGACTATGACCTATGGTTGCGTGCCTCCCAAGAGGTAGACTCTATTGTGCATATACCCCACCTGCTCTATCACTGGCGCAAGCATCCTGAGAGTACTGCGGCCAGTTCGGCAGCCAAGCCGTATGCTCATGAGGCGGGTCGTACGGCCGTTGCCCAATACTTGCAGCAACGCTACCCCGAGCGTGGGATAACAGTTGTTGACGGCGAGCATCTCTTCACTTATCAGGCTTGTTTTCCTCTACCAGAACAGCTGTTGGTCTCTATCATTATACCTACTCGTGATGGACTCCAACTGCTGCAGCCATGCGTTGAAAGCATTGTCGCCCGGTCCCGCTGGAAACGGTTCGAGATTATTATTCTCGATAATGGTAGCAGCGAGCCTGATACAATGGATTATCTGCGGGATACGCCCGAGCGGGATCAGCGGATCCGGGTCGTCCGGGCCGATATCCCCTTTAACTGGTCGCAGCTCAATAATATCGGTGCCCAAGAGGCCCGGGGCGATCTGTTGATCTTTCTCAATAACGATACTCTGGTGATCAGCAACGACTGGCTAGAACAGCTGGCTGGCTATGCTCTGTTGCCTGATGTGGGTTTGGTGGGAGGACTGTTACTGTTTGAGGACGGTTCTATCCAGCATAGTGGTGTCGTGGTGGGAATGGGTGGCTGGGCTGACCACCTATTCCGGGGAGATCAGGCACTACATCATACCAGTCCTTTTGTTTCGCCGGTACTGACTCGCAATGTGTTGACCGTGACAGGCGCTTGCATGGCCATTTCGCGGGAGCGTTTCCGGCAACTGGGTGGTTTTGACGAGACGTTTACCATCTGTGGCTCCGATGTCGAGCTGGGTCTGCGGGCTCACCGACAGGGTTTTTATAACGTTCTATGCGCCGAGGCACGGCTCTATCATCTTGAATCCAAGACCAGGACCTCTTTTATTCCTGAGCAAGACTTCCAACAATCGGCCCTTGCCTACGAACCGTTCCGCACCCAACAATGCGACCCCTTCTATAATCCCAACTTATCGCTGGCGGGTACCACCCCTAGGGTGCAGGTGTAGTATGCGTCGTATTATCAAACATGCCCTGCGGCACCCACGTCTGACCGCTTACCTGAGGAGCGTATATCATGAGGGGAAAGCCGAAGGACTGGGCGGAAATGGCCCAGATACAGACATTGCCGAAGCCTCGCCAATTGCCAGCCGCCCGTCGACCTTTACCCGTCAGCGTCTCAACCTGCTGGTACCGGCTCTAGCAACCGAAAGCCTCTTTGGTGGTATCTCTACGGCCATTACCTTGTTTGAGGCCTTGGCCCAACAGACTGGCATGCCCGATCTGCGGATAATCCTCACCGATCAGCAACGCTTTGAGCATGTCCAGAACCCCTCTTTCGATGACTGGAAAATTCGTACTCTAGATGAGGAAGACTGCCCGGGTCGTTGTGTCGTGGCAGCTGGTGACCGCCAAGCCAGAACGCTGCCTGTTAGACCTGGCGATCGCTTTATGGCTACTGCTTGGTGGACGGCGGTCTCGGCAAGAGCTATCCAAAATTGGCAAGTTGCCAACTATAAGATGCTTCAACCGGCAAAGTACCTCTATCTGATTCAGGACTACGAGCCTGGTTTTTATCCCTGGTCATCACGTTATGCTTTGGCCGAAGCCAGCTACCATGATACAGACCGGTTTGTGGCAATTTTCAACACCAATCTGCTGAAGAATTTTTTTCTGCAGCAAGGCTACGAGTTTTCCCAAGTTCACGCCTTTGAGCCCGTGTTGCATCCCATTCTGCGCCAACAGCGTGAGCTGCTGCAAAGTGTGCCCAAGCAGCCACGGTTGCTGGTCTATGGCCGGCCGGGTGTAGCTCGTAACGCTTTTGAACTGACTATCATGGGGCTTCGAGCTTGGGTGGCGCAGGGAGGTGGTGCGGGATGGAGCTTTGTTTCGGCCGGGGAGCAGCATCCTGTGGTTGAGCTGGGCAACGGCTGCCAGTTGCTGCCGCTTGGCAAGCTTTCGCTTGAACAGTACGCCAGTGAACTCAGCCATGCTGCTGTCGGGCTTTCATTGATGATTTCTCCCCATCCTAGTTATCCGCCTCTGGAGATGGTCGCCTTTGGTCTGCAGGTAGTGAGCAATCGCTACGGTCCGAAGGAGCTGGGAAAATTGTATCCAGGCATACTCAGTGCAGATCCGCTTACCCCTACAACCATTGCCGAGCGACTTGCCGAAGCGGCCCAGAACGCTTTTGCAGTAAATCGACCCTCTCTGGCAGCCACTGCGTTCTCACAGCACTATCTGACAGGTGAGTGTGGCTTTGGTCGCTTAGCCGAGCTGTTGCTACCCCAACTGGACTAGCTACTCCCCGTGAGGGCAAGCTGATTTCGTATTAGTTTTTTTAGTCCATTGCGCAACTCAGCTGGGGAAGTCAAATCAACCCACCGATCAGTAATCTCAAAACATTAAATTATATGACTGAAGAGGGCCCATTTCATGACTTTTCTTACGTTTCCTTTCTTTGTATATAATCTCTCGGCTGGTTGAATTCAACCAGAGGTGTATCGTTTTAACCAGAAGTGCCTCAAATGTTGCCTTCTGGCATACTCTTTAGGACTTATTTGCAGCGCTATAAACTCTTTAAATACAGCTACTTGAAGCCTGTTTTCAGAAAAAATAACTATGGTTAGTTGGTTGGCTTGATTTTTGCTTTTAGTAGAGAAGATTTCTAAGCTTCATTCGTGTATATTTGAATACAATAGAAGGCCTCATGGTTCAGAAAGTCCGATCATATATCCTGTTAATACTGCTTTTTCTGGCTCTTTGCGTCAGCGCTCAGGCGGCAACGCAAGTTGTTTCTGAGGTCAGCGGCGCTGCCCAGCAGGAGCAGCTTTCTGTCCAGGGGTATCTTTACTGGCAACAGATTAATCAGATGCGTATGAATCCGTATCCGCAACTCGAACGTCTCGGCATTTCTCGGGAACAGGCTCATCAGGCGCTTGGAAAGGATGCTTGGGTTCTTTATTTTGGGCTCCCACCGCTGGCTTGGAGTGACCTGCTGGTTCAGACTGCAGCTGGGCATGGGCGCGACATGATTGATCGCCTTTATTATAGTTACGATACCCTTGAGGGGGAAACTCCCTTGGATCGTGTTTTTCAAGTTGGCTATGATCCCCAGACCGTCAATGAGTCCCTTGGGTTGCTTGGACTTGACAGCTATATGAATTATGAACGCGCTATTAGCGTGTTGATCGATAGCCTTCTGCGTGATGAGCTGACCGGGGCAACAGGGGAAAAAAATACGATTCTTTCTCCTGATGTAACGGAGATAGGCATCTCAGTTTTTGCCGAAACCCTCGATAAGGTTTCCGGCCAGCCCGATATCTTTCTGCTGGTCATGGATGCAGCTAGGCCGACAGAACAACGACCTTGGATTGTCGGTCAGGTTGACGAAGGTTATCAGGTTGTTCTGCGTAACATGGAAGATGAGATGTGGGAAAACCTACCTATTCTTCCTGGCCACTGGTTCCAGTTTTCCCCGCCGTCCGAGGGGGTGGATTTTTCTTTGATCGACCCAGAAGGCTTTGAGTGCGAATATGGTGAATATTTCCAAGAGGGAAACGATGTCGTGCGATTTCTCGACTTGCGAGACATCGCTGTATCTGATCAGGAATAATGAAATTTTGTCTATACATGCCCCTTGTAAATATAGTATTATAGTAAGGATAAGCTTTATACAGAAGAAGTTTTAACCTTAACTTGGAGGAGGGTACAAACTTTAAACGAGCTTAAAACTGTTTGTTTGATTGTTATTTAGAATTAATGTATCGTGTTTAGTATCTACTATTGTCCCGTGCACATTTAAGTGCACACACACTCTCTAGAATGAAGGGAAACAAAAATTATGGCTATTATTCTTCCGAACCAGTCTTTAGTCCTTAACGCTTACGCTGTACTGGTAGACGAGACCCCAGGTAATGCTGCACTTGAGGCGCATGAGGCCTTTATTGTGGCCAATGGTGCAGTTGCATACAAGTCTGCTCTTAATGGCATCTTTGCCAATTCGACCGATGCTGCTCTGGCGACTTCAATGTTGGACAACCTGGGTTTGGGTAGTGTATTTACTCAGGCACAAGCCGAAGCTTATATCGCTGCTAATGCTGGCAACCGTGTTGGTGCTATGATGGACCTGGCACAAGGCCTCTATGGCTACAATGGCTCTGATGCAGATATTTTGGCAGCTAAGACTGACTATGTAAATGCTATAGATGGTTCTTACAGTTATTCCATTGATGAGGCAAATGTTAATGGAGCTGGCCTTGATGGTCAATTGGTAACAGGTGGTCAGACTTTCACGTTGACTACAGGTATTGACACAATCGTTGGTACTGCTGGTAATGATACTATTGTTGGTACTTTAGAGACGGCAGATAATGCTGATGGTACTTTGAGTGTACTTGATGCCATTGATGGTGGTGCTGGTACTGATACTTTCTCTCTCGATAGCCTTACAACTGGCTTGACTATTCCAGCATCAGCATCCGTTACAGGTGTTGAGATTGCTAACCTTCGTAGTGTTGCTACTCTTG
>Ga0307989_1000511_pt1 | contig 25319 bp, 19 predicted proteins | sample EllFjometagen185_FD_203164 | JGI IMG/M metagenome (GOLD analysis project Ga0307989, IMG submission 203164) | Marine microbial communities from Ellis Fjord, Antarctic Ocean - #185 | ecosystem: Environmental > Aquatic > Marine > Unclassified | place: Southern Ocean | collected 2014-10-08 | reverse complement strand
CTCCGCTATAAATGCTACTGGTTCCAGACAGCGTCTCCAGCTACGATACCTTCGAAGCGAGCCTGAATCTTAGCATCAATATCAGCAGCTAAAACTGCCGGGTTGGGTTTTGATAATATGTTTTCCGCTATTTTCAGCGCCCGAGCATTCGAGTCCAAAGCACCTTGATCTTCCCAGGTTGGTCGCATAGATCGACTGGCTAAGGCAGGCATTAATCCCGTAGACCGCATCCGATCTCTGGTATGTTTCTTATCGAGAAAGTTGCCACCCGGTCCGACTTCCTTGATTAAATCCAGTGACATATTTTCTTCACTGAATTCCAGACCTTTTTCAACGCGCTTGAGCATCAAAGCAATATCGTTATCAATCACAGCTTTTGCGAAGTCAAATGCCATCAAACCACCTAACAAACCTCCCATATTAAACAAGGAAGCTCCGGCTAATAAAGCACTGGTCGTATTCATTCCCGTTTCATAACCAGCCTGTGAATCATTGACTTGGGAGTTCGTCTGACCAACATACCCACCTGACGGCACACCATAAAACCGAGCCATCTGACAAAAAGCCATGATCAACATACCGTTTTCAATACCACCAGGCACATAAGCACCGGATCGCATATCGGTCACTGTAGGCAGTACCGCATAAATAATCGGGGTTCCAGGGCGAATCATTTGCGTCAGCAAATTGGCAGCCAGGAATTCCGCATTACCAAGGGCCAGTGTTCCAGCCATCGTCATGGGGGCTGTGCTTCCTGCACTAGGAACAATCGTCGCATAAGCCGGAAATCCATTTTCAGTGAGGTACATAATCGCTTCGGTAGATTCCACATCCATGGTTAAAGGAGAGATCACCGGGCAGCAATGATGGGTAATCAATGGCCTTTCCTGATACGCTTCTTTGCTTCCGGCCATAATAAAACCCAATTCCAGAATCTGAAGTAAATCCTCCATGCTGGGAGTATTGGTTCTTACGGGCTTCAAGCAATTTTTTAAAGCCGGGTAACTCCGGGAAAGACTAAACTGCCCATGGGGCGCGTCATCTGCCAGGGTTGCGGTGGAAAACACATCAAACCCCGGTAATTCATTGATCAAAAAAGCAATATTAGCCAGATCGCCTGAAACCGCCCGGCGTTCCTTACCGGTTTTGGGATCAATAATATTAGGCGCAGAACTTCCGGTAACAACTAAAGGTTTGTCGCCAGGAATTGTTCGATCAAATTGAGGGTCCCTTCCTTTGAACGAGAAAGTCGGAATAAACGCTTTTCGATACTTTTCCACAACAGCACTGGTAAATTTCACGATTCCACTTTCAGAATTTACCAAACACCCGTGTTTCGCATAGATTTTCCTGGCCTTTTCATTATGAACTAAAATACCGACATCTTCTAAAATCCCAATGGAAGCTTCATGAATTCGGACCAGCTCCTCATTACTTAGAAATTCTTTGAATTGCATCCAATCACCCTATAAAAAAATTTAATTTATGTTAATATTGAAAACCATCCTCTCTAATGATGGTCAGATACCAAAGGCTTTACGACGATTCGTTTATCTTGTTATTCGATTGAGTTCTATCATCCTGAGTTGGCGAAGAAGCTTGCTTGCAAATAAAAAAAACCCTTCGTAAGCTCAGGATAACAGTAACCATCAAGTTTCTTATATCTGAGTTTCCTTTAAAACCGCAGTTAAAGCAGGAACCACTTCAAAAAGATCTCCAATCAACCCATAATCACATTTACCCAAAATTGGTGCATCTTTATCGGTATTGATTGCTACAATTATTTTAGATGTTTTCATACCTGCAAAATGCTGAACGGAGCCAGAGATTCCACACCCAATATAAAGCTTGGGACTAACTGTTTTACCGGTTTGTCCCACCTGCATATGGTGAGGAGCGAAACCGGCATCAACGGCAGCACGTGAAGCCCCTACCGCTCCACCAAGAAGCTCACTACACGCTTTTAATATCCCGAAGTTATCTTCTGATTCCATCGGTCGACCGCCGGTTATAATAATATTTGCTTCTGTTAAATCAACAACATCCGAATCAGACTTTTTAAGTTCAACTACTTTCAATTTTCCGGAATCTTTCACTGATGATTGAAAAGCAACAATTTCAGCCTGGCAGGCATCTGTTTGAGCCTCTATAACATTGGGGCGAATCCCATAAATTTTAAATTGCCCATTCAATTTAATCTTGGCAAATGTTTTCCCCGAAAAATGTGATTTTGTGGCCGTTGCAGCAGACAGGTCCACATCAATACAATCCAGTACCAATGAAGCGTCCTGAATAACGGCGATACGCGCCAGTATATCCCGACCAACAGTACTACTGATACCCAGCAGACTTTCAATTTCAAAATGATTGATACCATCGGCGATCGCTTGAGCAAAAGCGTCAGGACTTGTCTTCAAATCTGCACCATCAGCTGAAAGATCAACCACCTTTTCAACCCCATATTTCTCTACTGCGTCTTTACAATCCGCTGCCTCACCATTGATGGTAAATGCAAAAACTTCATTATTCCCCTGAGCTCTGGCTGCTGTGATGATACCAAAATTGGCGTCTTTCACCACATTTTCACTCATTTCTATTAATACCCCTATTTTTGACATGCTGCCTCTTTATTATATCATTTAATCAATCAATTATTGTTATAAAACGCGTTCATCCTGCTTCAGTATCGTCACTAATTGTTTGGCCATTTCTTGGGCGCTACCTTCAATGATCTTAGCTGCGCCACGATCCGGTATTAATTCTAAAGATACCAACTCATTTTTACCTGAATTCAGATCTTCTCCAAATTCAGAAATATCAATATTTTTTACTTCTTTTTTCTTGGCTTTTAAAATATCGGGTAATTTGGGGTATCGGGGCTCATTCAAACCTTTGGTCGTTCCTATCACACAGGGGATTGTTATCTCACTGACCTCTTTGATGCCACCATCGATTTCCCTGGCAACAACTGCTTTTCCATCACCCAGTGTAAAATCGCTGATTTCAGTAGCCACTGGCATATCAAAAGCGGCCGCTAAACGGTAATGTGTTTGCATCCCTTCACTATCAACCGATTGTTTACCCATAAATATCAGGTCTGGAGATCCATCTTGTTCAATCGCCTTCTTCAAAATTTTACTGGTCAGTGAGCTATCGAGAAACTGAGCATCTGTTTTGACAAAAATGGCTCTATCAGCACCTAAAGCCAGTGCGCTACGAATGGTAGTTATGGCGGCTTCCTTTCCTATCGTAATGATTACAACTTCCCCACCAGCTTGTTTTACAATTTGAACAGCTTCCTCTATGGCATATTCATCATAAGGGTTGACCACCGATTTCACTGATTCATCAAATTCATTTCCCCCAACAACCACAATATTGGCTGCCGTGTCGGGAACATGTTTAACACACACATAGACTTGCATACTTGCTTCCTTTTTATAAATGATTATATGTTAATTCTAATGTTAAAATAACCCATGCATCCTAAAAAAGGATGGTCAATTAATCGGGTATCGATTCCTTAAAAGCAACCTGTTTTAATTCTAGAGATAGTTTATTAAAATGAAATCCTAAGGGTCAAATTAATAAATTTAGTTAATTAAATAACTCTATGTCATATATCTAATTCAAGAATATTCAAACCGAATCTTTCTGAAACAATTGCCCTGCCAAGATGTGTAGGGTGGACAGTTTTTTTTGTCCACCATGTATGAAGGGCGTGCGACCCAGGCCCATCACACATGTGATAAAACCAAGTGTCTCGATAGGCTTAATATTATATTGTTATCGTTCTGGACAAAAGCGGAGAGTCATCAAGTGAGTGAAAAGATGCTTTAATAGGAGTTCATTCAAACGAGACTACCAAAAAAAAGCCCACCAACATTAATGCTGATAGGCTTTCAAATCAAAACGATATTATAAGATTAGGCCCGAACTTTTTCGCCCTTAGGATCATAGTTACACAATGGCGCAACCACTCCCGATACCTTCTCACAGAAACAATCAATTTCAACTTTAGTTCCCGATTTGGCTAACTCAACCGGCAGGTAGACAAAACCAATATTTTTACCGATGGTATGACCATAACCACCGCTTCTCAGACGAGCCACCGATTTGCCATTGTGATAAACCGCTTCACCACCATATAGAATACAATCATCTTTTTCAAGCAATACTGAGCAAAGAACCTGTTTGAGGCCTTCATCCTTGGATTTTTGAATAGCGTCACGACCGACAAAATCACCTTTATTCAAGCGTGTCGCAAAACCCAATCCGGCTTCCAATGGATTTTCATCCGGAGTAATATCTCCACCCCAGGCTAGAAAACCCTTCTCCATCCTCAACGAATCAATGGCTCGATAACCGACAGGCATAATACCAAATTCTTCACCGGCTGCTAATAATGCATCCCAAATCGCCACTGAAGTTTCTGCAGTAGGATAAACTTCCCAGCCTAACTCACCCGCATAACTCACTCGGCTGGATTGAAGCTCGATCCCGTTAATGGTAATTGTCTGTGTCGTCATATAGGGAAATCCATCATTGGACAGATCAGCCCCAGTCACTTTCGCCAAAGTCAATCGAGATTTAGGTCCCCACAAACTAATGCAGGAGAAATCAGCTGAAATATTTTTGATTTCGACGGATTCGCCATCAATGCGATTGTACTCTAACCAACCCAAATCAAAGGATGTACTGCCGGTACCGGTAATCAAGCGGAAATGGGATTCACCCAAACGGGCGATGGTCACGTCACTTTGAATTCCCCCCCGACTATCGCAAAACTGAGTATAGGTCAGTGAACCAATCGACTTGTCCATATCATTGGTGGCCACTTTCTGTAGTAGTGCCAGTGCACCGGGGCCGGTCACCTCAATTTTACCGAAGCTGCTCATATCCAATAGAGCAACCCTTTCACGACAGGCTTTGTGTTCTTCAGCCGATTGCTCAAAATAATCAGGGCGATCCCACTTGAAGTCTTCCCGCTGTGCTTCACTTTCCATCTTCCACTGTTTATCAGCACGGAAATAGTTCACCCGTTCCATGCCATTTTTCTCACCAAAGACCGCACCATCTTTTTTCAAACGTTCATATAGAGCACTGGTCCGTAAAGGACGACCCCATGAAAAGTCATCTAGGGGGAACTTCAGGTGATAGTAGTACTTATAGTTCTCTTTACAACGGGCAGCAACATAGTCCAGGTTTTTGTAATGATCACCAAATCGTCTGACGTCATAAGCAGTCATGTCCAGGTTTGGTAGCCCATTGATAATCCAGTCTGCCAACTCTTTTCCCATACCACCACCGGTTGCAAATCCATTAATACTCATACCAGCTGCTGCCCACAGACCCGGAACATCAGCACATGGTCCGACACAGGGAATTGCATCAGGCGTAAATCCGTCAGGATGGTTCACCAGGTCTTGTGCGTCAGCTTGTTTCAGAATTGGAACACGCTTCATAGCGCCTTCCATGACAGGCTCGTACAAATCCCAGTTTGAATTAATCGCTTCTGCATTGTGCTCCCAGGGAGCACCATCTTCACACCATGTTTCCGGATTCAATTCAAAACCACCAATGAGAACCCCACCGAGTTCCTCACGGATATAAGTCAAGTTATCGGGATCACGTAATACCGGAGTCTTCGGACCAAATTTATTATCCTCCATCGCAATTGTCGTCATGTGCTGGTGTTGTACCGGAACAATCGGTAGATAGGAGCCAGCCATCTCAGCAACCTGCCTAGCCCACATACCAGCTGCATTAACAACCTTCTCGCATTCGATGCGACCCTTATTGGTCACCACCGCTTGAATCGCACCTTTATCGGTCAGTTCAATATCCTGAACCAAAGTGTTGGTATAAATTTCCACACCCATTTCCCTGGCCTTCTTAGCCATATATGTCGTCACCGTATGTGGATCAACCCAACCGTCTTCTGGTAGATAGATACTGCCAGCAACATCATCCAGGCTAATTTCAGGATACAACTTCTGAGTTTCTTCCGGGCTCAATAGTTCAAGGTCTAAACCAATACCACGCGCCTTGCTCACCGCCTGTTTCAAGCTCATCAATTGGTCGGCGCTTGATGCCATACGGATACTTCCTGTATGATTCCAGCCAGATTCATTACCGTCTTCAGCATAAAACCCTTTGTACAAGTCTACGCTGTATTCACGCATACGCATCATCGTCAGATTGGTATGAAACATGGTGACCATCCCTGCTGCTTGGCAGGTACTACCGCTAGTCAGATCATGCTTTTCAACTAAGACCACATCCGTTTCACCACCTTTGGCCAAATGATAAGCCGTACAGCAACCAACGATACCACCGCCAATAATCACAATTTTTGAGCGCTCTTTCATTGTTTTTTTCCTTTTATCTTTGATTAATTTGTACCCTGGTTTTACAACCGGGGGTATTATGCAATACGTTTGATACTCCGTGACTTCGTTTATAAGAATAGCAAAGTTTCACTCTCTTTGTTGCAATTCGTAAAGCGGTTCACCAGCATTGACTTCTTTTTTTTAAAAATGCTTTGGTTTAAATATCTGTTCCGCCTCATCGGATTACCATAAGATTCAGAATAATTCCCTAAAAAACAAATGGTGTTCATCTTAGAACTAATCTATTAAAATCGTTTAACTAACGTCAATTTAATAAATTTCGTACTGTAGATGACATCAGGTTATATTTCTATAGCGACTATTAATAAAAAAGACTCACCACAGAGAACACCGCTTTTGGTTCTCTGTAACCTCTGTAACCTCTGTGGTTCAGTAGTTTTGGTCGCTGCTGTGTTTTTTTTTGAAACATTATACTTTGTTATCCATACAAAACAGCGAAAAGCTATCTTATATTCATTTGGAAGTTACTTCAAAAAGATACCCCAGGAAATCGAATATATAACTTATTGTCCTTTCCTTAAGGAAATTTATTAATTTGACCGGCTTTGGAAAAGGATAGTATCGATTGATGAAAATAGCTTCAACATACCTTTCAACAAATAAGGAGAATTAAACCATGAAAGATCAAGCCAGGGTTGTCGTGATTGGTGGTGGTATCACCGGATGCAGTGTCCTTTATCATTTAGCCAAAGCCGGGTGGACAGATGTTGTACTGGTCGAAAAAGGAGAATTAACCAGCGGCGCAACCTGCCACGCAGCCGGGACTTTAACAGAGTTCAACACCTCTAAGACGATCATGCGTATGCGCCAGTACAGTGTCGGTTTATATCGGGAACTGAAAACCTATGATGAAATCGGTAGCTTAAATATCGCTTCAAGTCCCGAAATGTTAAAAACGCTGCAACGCAATGTCAGCCGTGCCAGAGGAATTGGTCTGAATGCCAATATTATTTCTCCCAAAGAAACCCTGGAGTTATTACCCTGGGCGAGTGAAAAAGACCTTTATGGCGCTATTTACCTCCCTGAAGACGGTCAAATCGATCCCCATGAGACCACATATGCGGTCGCTAAAGCCGCTACCAATCTGGGCGCAGAAATTTATACGCGCACCCAGGTCACGGGAATTGAACTAACATCAAAAGGTGAAGTATCCAAAGTAAAGACAGATAAAGGGGACATCCAATGCGAAATGGTTGTCAACGCAGCCGGTATCTGGTCCGATAAAATCGCAGCCATGGTTGGTGTTCAGATACCATGTTCGGCAGTTGTCCACCAACATATCGCCCTTGAACCCATCCCTGGCAAAGAAATTCCAATTGATAGTCCGGTTTTTCGGGATTATGAATACCTGGTTTATGGTCGTCCGGAAGGTGGCAGCTATTTGATTGGTGGGTGGGAAGCTGTGCCTCCAGCCTGCTGGATTGACGGTGCGCCTTGGGAACACGAATCTTCAGATGTTCCTAACGATCTGGATCGTTTTGCTCCAATGCTGGAAGATGCCACCAAACGATTTCCGTTTTTAGAGGATTCCGGTTTAATTCGATTAGTGGCCCATCCAGATGCCTTTACGCCTAATTCTGAACCACTACTTGGCCCCTGGCCTGGTATCAAAGGATTTTGGCTGGCAGCAAATTCCTCTATGCAGGGATTTGGTGGTGGTGGTGGCATGGGCAAGTCTTTAGCTGAATGGATGATGACCGGCGAAACCGAATGGGATATTTACGGGTTTCGACCCTGGCGTTTCAATAAACACTACAACGATCCTTATTATGCTGCAGAATGCGCGAAGGAATGTTATAAGTATTACTACCATACTAATTATCCTAATGACGAGGAATCCGCTTCACGTCCACGGAGAATAAGCCCCTTTCATCACCGAACACAGGATTTAGGTGCTGTTTTTGGTCGGAAAAATGGCTGGGAACGGGTCAATTATTTCGAACCTCAAAAATCCTGGCGTCGGGCTGGAGAAGAGCAACGTGAATGGGGTGGATGGGTAAAACCATCTTACTTTGATGTCGTCGCCAAAGAGTGTCAAGCGGTCCGCGAAAATGTGGGGATTTTTGATTTTAGTAGCTTTGGTAAGATTGATATCAAGGGAGTCGGAGCTTTGGAATTGATTCAACGGCTGACAGATAACGACATGGATCGACCCGTTGGCACTGTGATTTATAGTCAATTTCTCAATGATCGGGGTGGCATTGTCGGTGACGTTGTGGTTACCCGCTGGGATAATGATCACTTTAGAATCATCAGTGGTTCAGCCTTTGTTGATTCGGACCTGGGTTGGATTAAACTTCAACAACTTGAAGATGATACTCCGGTAAGTGTCATAGATGCCACCGAGAATTACGCTGTGATCGGATTGTGGGGACCAAAAGCTCGCCAGGTCTTGCAGAAAATTACAACAGAAGACATGAGTAATGCAGCCTTCCCTTATATGACCGCCAAATCTTTTGACATCAATGGCATTGAAGTACTTGCCCAACGGGTCACATATGTGGGTGAATTGGGATGGGAACTTCAGATCCCAAGCAATAAAGCCATTTTTATTTGGGATCAATTGTGGGCTGCTGGACAAGAACATCAAATCACACCTTGTGGTTATAAAGCCATCGATTCATTAAGACTGGAGAAAGGATTTTTGGGTTTAACCAGTGATATTACTGCTTTGGAAACCCCTTATGAAGCCAGGTTAGGATTTTGTGTAAAACTAAAAGCCAGTAATAATTTTATTGGAAAACAGGCCCTGGAAAAAGTAAAGGCAGATGGCGTCCAACAAAAGCTTTGTACCGTAACGGTGGGCTCAGAAGATTATCTCACCCTTTATGGCGGGGAAGCTGTCTTAAGTGAGGGGGAAACCGTATCTCGATTACGAAGTGCTGGTTATGGTCATTATGTGGCTAAGAACATCGCTTACGCTTATTTACCATTAGAGTTGGCAAAAGAAGGAACTGAACTCTCTATTGAAATATTTGGCGAGCATGTAAAAGCAGTTGTCACAGCTGATGCACTCTATGATCCTAAGAATAAAACAATTCTTTCTTAGTGGACAACCATCGATAAATATTATCGCTAGTCATAAAAAAAGGGGACATGATCTTGAATCATATCCCCTTTTTTTGATAGAAAACATCCCTTATGCCTTCAACTTTCCCCAGACTGCAAATATCGGATCAGATTCTTTTTTTTCTTTGAATAAGGGATCACTATAGGGTCGGTAGTAGCCATGGATACTTTCAGTATACAGATTCTCAAATCGCCCCGTTGATTTAAAAAAGTCAGTCACTAGTCCCATCCGTTCAAAAGCGCATAGCATTTTCCAAATACGGGTAACTTTTTGAGTGAGCCAACGATCGGAAAAAGTGATTATCAAATGTGCTCCAGGTTTAAGGACTCTGGCGATATCCTTAAAGATCTCTTGGGGATGGATTAAATATTCAACGGATAGGGAACAGATGACCAGGTCAAATTGCTGGTCCTCAAAAGGGAGTACCGGATTTTGGTTTAAGTCATGAACCTTTTTATTATGCAAGGCAGCGTTTTTATTTAATTCCTCATGATTAAGCCCAAGTCCTGTTAATTCAATAGCCGGCCTATCTTCAGGTAAATGGGAGGTGCCACCGCTCATTAAATCTAAAACCTTCATACCGGAGTTGAGAAACCGGCTGTAAATTTCGGATATATGACCACTCGCCTCTGAATCCACATAATCAATAAAGCGGGTTGATTCATAAAAAAGACGATCATCTTCTTCATTTTCTGTTTGAAATGGGTTGTCCGCATAAAAGGCTGTCTCAGCCTGATCAGGTCTGGCTTGCATCCCGAAACCATTGCCTGTCACGATTTGCATGATATCCTGAGCCTGTCCGCCCCTTTCACTTCTACCCTCAGCTATTTTTACGATTTTACCGGATAACTTAAGGGGGTATTTAGCCAGGGGCGCATTGAAATCAAATATTAGTTTCCTGTTCTCATGAGAAATCACCCGGAACATACCACGATCTTCAGGGGGGAATCCTAGTTTTGGTAGTAAGGTATTAGAAAAATACCGGCCAGGGGCAAAGACAATGGTTTCACCATTACTCCATTCTGTCGTGATTTGACTATCATAAGCCTGATAGATTTTTTTTTCTGACCAGGGAACCACCAGCTCACCTGCCTTAAACTGATGAGATAAGGATTCACCTACTGCAAGATCTTCCCATCCCTTATTTATTCCTACAGGGAAATAAGCTCGCCAAAAATTTACATTTGGGACATAAACCCTTTCAGTATGTGATGCATCGGGACAATCCCATCGATTTCTGAATTCAATACTAGCGAGTTTTGAGTGCATAATGATTCTCTATTTTATAACAATTAGTTCAGCCATAGGATCTTTTACCAGCTAACAAATATCCTACTATTTATAATTCAGATCAATAATACAAGATTATCAATCCGATATATTCATGTCTTTTATTGGAACGAATTGCAAGTGTAACCTAAAAAAAATGTGTAGATATGTCAAAAGTTTATAAAGAACTGGCTCCTTCCTCCCACCTTCAGATTGTATCATAATAGAAAACCATGAACTATTCCAGAACTTATCATTTCGAACACAGCGAGAAATCTTTTTAATTTAAATAAGATCTCTCGTCGCAAGTTCATTGCAACTATGTCACAGATCTATCTGTATAAAAACTTGAGATGGCAGAGAAGAGTATCATAATTGAGTGGGATAGACACATCCGGATTGGTTCTGCAGACGGGGATCAGTAGAGATAATAATGCTATCTCTGCCATCCAGTACATCCGTGACGTTTTTAAGAACTTCCTGTTGTAGCTTGTCCCAGGTTTCATGGGTCCAGGCTGCCAAGTGAGGAGTGATCACCACCTGATCCATATTTATCAGCTCACTCAAGGGATGTCCCTCTTTTTTTAAGGGTTCATCGGAAAAAACATCCAATCCGCACCCGGCAATTGCCCCTTGTTTTAATGCTGCTAATAAGGCCATTTCATCAACAATCGCCCCCCGGCTAACATTAATCAGAAAAGCATTCGGTTTCATTAAGGCCAGACGTTTCCCGGAAATAAGTCCGATTGTCCCATCGTTTAACGGGAGACAAATTGCCACCACATCTGAAGTAGCCATTAGTTGATCAAGTTCATCAACCTTATAAACGCCTTGTTTGTCCATTTTTGTCCCACTAGCATGATGATCAAAGGCTTGTACAATCATATTGAAACCCAGACACATCCTTGCCAATTGGGAATTAATATGACCATATCCGACCAGGCCAACCCGCTTATTTTTCAAATCCCAACCTTTATTTACTTCACTGGGTCCCATCCATCCTTTTTCATTGACAAATCGGTGAGTGGGACCAAATTTTTTCATACAGTTCATCAATAATAAAAAAGCCCCTTCAGCCACAGCATTTTGGGCATAATCCGGGCAATTGATGACCCGAACTCCGTATTCTTTGGCTGTGTCAATATCGATAGAATCAATACCGGTACCCATTTTAATAACTGCTTTTATAGTAGGTAAACCAGCTTCAATAACCTTCCGTGTCACTTTTCCATAGGTCATCAATAAAACACTAACACCTTTAATGGCATTTAGGATTGTTGTTTCATCTTCGTTATCTACTATCATCACATCTGCAATCTTCCGAAGATGATTCAGGCAATCTGGAATCGGATATTCGATACCAGTGACCGGATGTGGATTCTCAGTACCGGCTTTCAAAATAATGGGTCGTTTTTCCATAAATGTTTCTTTATTAATAACAAATGTGTTCTAAGACTATTGTAAATACAAAGACCAGCCCTGCAAATCATTTAGTCATTTATTTCAACCGGTGTCAAAATAATTATTTTCACACTATTAATGACACCAGTTTATATTGTAGCAACGATCATTCATATTGACATTTTCAAGAGCCTTATGGTGTCTGTTTGAAAACTTTTTAGAACTTGTCAAAACCAAGCTTATTCCAAATCAATAGTAAACTGTTAATCCCGCAAATATATTAAAAAGAATTAGATATTTTCTTAAATATGATTTTAGTTACATGACTGACTAAATACGTTCTTAACAATTGAAGTTATAAAGATCATGCTTATTCCTAATTTCAATTGGCAGTATATTTTTGATTGGATATGGCTACAATATTAAAAGACGCAATTTAGCAGCTTTTTGCGTCGAATAGGAGCGTAGATCGCAAATTAACCATACTAATAATTATGGCAAAAGGCTAGAAACCAGTTATCAGAAAATCAAGGGCAGCGATTATTTCAGATCTGAATTCAGATAAATTTGATATTGGCTTACCAAGATCAGCAACCGAAATACCAGCAAGTTGAGGTGTCAACATTACACAGTTTCTCCCATTTATCTTAAATAATGGAGAAATATTGCTAATTTTTTTATTACCAATTGAACTTGCATAACACATAGGTACAACAACTCTTGTGTTTATATCCTTCAATAGATCATTTTGGACATTCAACAAATATGGAAAAGAATTATTACTATCAGGATTAGGGTTTTTATATACTGTAAATTGCTCCACTAAAAACGCCTTCTATTTTTACTAAATTCCCCATTTTGTTCAACATAGTTATTATAGGCATTAATGGATTCCTTATTTAATGATATCCATTTTTCCTTTTGTTTTGCTTTTATCAATTCTGATAATGCTTGTTCAAATGTAGATGACAGATTTATTTTTAATTCCCTCGCTTGTTTTAGAAGATCGCTATTTACACTAAGGTTAGTAGCTTTTTTCGGGGCTTTTTGATCATATACTGTTTGCATTTTGATACCATTACTAAAGGTTTCTGTAGTATGCGTATATTTTATGCGCATATTTAATATGATGTCAATTTAATCTTTTAACAATTTTATTCAGTCCGATCCCTGTTACGCCAAATTTGCCGGATGGTAGTCAAACTAATGTAGCAGTCATATCTGGAAGCTATAACTATTAGAAAACTGGTGCCTATGTTTATAGACAGCAGTTAGTCAGCTCCTCATCTCAAGAATTAATTGTAACAGATGCTAATAAAGAATCCGGTGACAGTATACTTCAACAACGTCCCCTTACACGCTAATACTAATACATTAAAAAGCTTTGATCGGTTTTGGCTTAAAACCTTCATCTTCCCAGCTCAGGAATTTGCCCCCAATCACTTCAGCTGTATTATTTACGGCAATAAAACAATCCGGATCTATATCAAAAATCAATTGCTTCAACCTCCCCAATTCTTTCATATTAATAACAGTATAGATCACCTTACTTTCAGCGCCTGACCACCCCCCTGAAGAGTGAAAATAAGTTATCCCTCGATCAAGTCGTTTCATGACATTTTCTGCGATTACTTCAGGTTGAGCGCTGATAATAAAAACCGATTTTCGTTGGGAAAAACCGGTTTGCACTTTTTCAATGACAAAGGAATAAACATACATACATATTCCGGAGTAAATCGCCGTATCCAGATCGTAAATTACGGCAGCACCGGCGATGGGAGTAATATTAATGAACAAAAACGTATTTCCCATGGGAATACTAAACCTTCTTTTAAAAATTGCTGCAATAATATCAGACCCACCGGCAGTACCACCAATTCGTAGATATAATCCGCTTCCAAACCCCATAATAATACCCGCCAAAATTGCAGATATGATCTTATCATGTGCCGGTAAAACTATCCCACTGGTAATTTCCAAGGAAAAGGTAAAAAATAGGGTTCCAATGAGCGAAATAACAACAAAGTTGAGGGAAACTTCCCGCCAACCAAAAATAAAAACCGGAATACTAATTAATAAATAGATCACTCCTACCGTAGGCCAACCGGTGATATAAAATATCATTAAACTGATACCACTCATACCCCCTGCAAAGAATTTATGGGGTAGTAAAATCCCATTAAAACCAATGGAAAACATCATAATACCAATGAACATAATCACGATCGTTTTCCAAAATTTAAATTTCAAAATAGATTTCATCAATTCATTGAACTCATCCCGTAGGCTTAAAGTAAAGTTGTGATGATACATAATACATTCCCGGTTAAACATTTAAAAAAATTTGATCTGACCAATACAAAATATCAAAAGATTTTATGGCAACAAACATTCTTATTGTCCGCAAAATCAAGGTACACGAAACACAAAAAGTACATGTCTCCAGTTTTGCTATAATTCACGGTTCGAAATCATTTCTCAAGTCCGAATCCAGAACAATATCAGAAACATTCATTTTTTTTATCTTTTCCTTTTACTTGATAAGAGGCCTTTGATAAGTTGCTTCAGATTTTAAAATATTTTTAATTTTATCACCACCTTATAGGAGAGAAAAAGGCTCCGGCAAGTTTAAAACATAGTTTCAGATACCTAATATGCTTCATTCCAATTAATCCTTTCGGATAAGCTAATCCATGTCCGAATGAAATAATTTTAAAAGAAAAGGAGTATCAAAATATGGAATCCACGGAAGATAAGTATGCATATATCCGGGAAGGATATCTGCAGGTAGGAAAAGCGGCGGTTGGTTACCCTGATCGAATCCCACTCTATGCACAAGTTTGTGAACGCCTGCCTCAGGAACTAAATATTTCTGCCAAAACCCTTTTCCACAGCCCTGAACACATAGTAACCGGTGTCTTTGATCTCTGCAAAAAATATGGCATCGATGTACCGACAGTTGATTTCGATTGTTATAATATCGAAGCGGAAGCCGTTGGCCAGAAGCTCCTTTTTCATGATGATATCATGCCGGATATTGATCGCTCACAATTAATACTGGCCTCAAAAAAAGATTTATCGAAACTCCGTACTCCGGATTTTGATAAAGCCGGTCGATGTCCGATGATTGTTGAAGTATACCAGTTAGCTAAGAAATTAACCGGGATTGATTTCAGTCTGGCTTTTTGTGCACCTTTTGCTTTAGCAGCAAACTTAAGAGGTATTGAACAATTAATCATCGATACTTATAAAGATCCGGACTTTGTGGCAGACCTTTTCAACTTCGTTGTTGACGATTTATTAGCCCCCTGGTTAAGCCATCTAAATATCAAATTTCCTGATGCCCCTGCCATGGTTGGTGCCGATGCTACTGCCTCCCTGCCCATTATTAATGTAAATATATTTGAAAAATGGGTGGTGCAACCCATCGAAAGACTTAGAGAAAAAGTTGGTCCCAAAGTAATCGTTCCCAATCAAACCGGTGAAAGTTTTTTAAAAAATCCGGAACAATTGATGACCTTACGGAAAAGGTCTAACCCAAATTTTATCGAGGGTCAGGATCCTGATGTTGAAAAGCTTGGCCCGAAATTTTATAAAAAATTTGCGCAAGAAAATAAAGTGCCATTATTGCTGGGGATCGGTGCCGCATTTCTCAATCAGGCAACCCCTGATGAGGTCGAAAACAGAGTCAGGCATTATATCAATATTGGTGGAAAAGATGGGCAACTCTGGTTATATCTATGTAATTTATCGCCATCCACACCTGCGGAAAACATTCATGCCGCTAAAAAAGCTATTGATAAGTATGGTACTTATAACTCGTAATTACAAAAAATTACGGAATCTGTAGGATGGGCCTGGGTCCCACGCCCATCCTTTTCAGAGTGGACAAAAAAACCTGCCCACCCTACACATTCACTAAGGGGACGGATTTTTACTAATATTGATTTATTAAGTTTTCTTTTCACTGAACTTACAAACTATCGACGCAATAGGCTAAATTAATGTAAGCCATGTTTCTTCATTTTTCGATTAACAGTTGGTTGTGTTACTCCCAAAGCTTTTGCCATATTTTTTTGACTGCCAAACTTTTCCCTGGCTGTCATAAGTGCCTCCCGTTCCACCCGATCCATTAATTCGGTAAGGGTTTCATTCTCATTGATCGACTCAGGTTCTGCGACTGAGTGATTATCATTCTGAAAAATACTTTGGGGCAAATCGCTGGGGAGAACATACTCCTGGTCAGTTAGTACCACAATCCGCTCACAGATATTGATAAGTTCCCGAATATTCCCTGGATAAGCATACGATAAAAGGACCTCTAAGGTCTTTGGTGCTATCGTCCGTTTAGTTTTCATTTTGTTAGCAAAATGTTCAATGTAATGATTAATCAAAGATAGCACACACTCATTACGTTCCCTAAGGGGGGGAATGTGAATCGAGATTACATTGAGGCGATAGTATAAATCAGATCGGAATTTTCCTTCTTCTACTTTTTTTTCGAGGTCACAATTCGTCGCAGCAATAATCCGAACATCAACCGGGCGTTTTACAGAGCTGCCAATACGCCGGATCGCCCCTTCATCCATAAACTTAAGTAACTTAGACTGGGACGATAATGAGAGTTCACCGATTTCATCCAGAAATAGGGTGCCCCCTTTAGCCATTTCCAGCAGTCCTGTTTTTCCTTTATTCATCGCCCCTGTGAAACTTCCCTTTTCGTATCCAAACAATTCTGATTCAATCAAAGACTCTGGAATTGAAGCACAGTTGATACCCAGCATTTGCTTTTGAGATCGATCTGAGTGATTATGAATTAAATCAGCAATAGCGCTTTTCCCTACGCCGGATTCACCTAAGATGAGTATAGTGGAAGTCACCTTCCCGACTTTAATGGCATGGTTTAAAACCAGCAGCATGGATTTACTCCTGGCAATAAAAGTCTGGGGAATGCCGTTTAGTTCCTGCAGCTCCTTTATTTTCGACTGGTAACTCTCCTGAATCATGGTTTGTTCCTCCAAAGATTGGTGGAGGGCTTCCAACTTTGTAATATCTAATTCGGTTCCAACGACCATGATCATATTGCCATCATTATCAAAAATTGGTTTGGATGTCGTTAAAGCTTTAACACCGCTTTTTTTCAATTCAACCAGCCGACTGATGGTTGTTTTCTGTTTTATCGCTTCAAGGGTTCCGCAGTTTTCAAATAGATTATTCTTCTCCAGTTCAACCATACTTTTTCCTAGAATTTCGGAAGGCTCAACACCGCATAACTTTGCTGAAACAGGGTTTACTCGGATCACGATGCCATGTGAATCACAAACCCATACACCCTCAGAAATGGAATCAATAATGGCATCTCGCTCCAGGATCAGTTTTGTCACTTCTGGAATAGCGAAAACAGTTTCCGTTAGCACCGCTTCATCGTAGAAAAAACACAAAGCTCCTCTAGTATCGTCATCAAGCGGAATCGGAGAAATACATACCATCACCTGGCCATGTTTGATCCATTCTACAACGGAATCTCCATGGTCAAAAACACGATCCAAACTCTCCTCAAGAACTGGGATAACTCCTTTAAGAACCATTCCATCATTGATGGTGATCTGGCGGAAAAAAGCCTCGTTTCTATACATCACTTTTCCAGAAGCACTAATAATTGCAACCCCCAAGGATAGGGACGCATATAGAGGCTGGGTGTTTTGAACCCAGGTCTCCAAAGAGGGACGGTGAATCATAACTTACCTCACTATCAATTTCAAAATACATCCGTGGTATAGCAAACAACACTCTTATAGTTCTCAGTTTGACGCCTTGAGGTATCTGTTTGAAACCACGAGGCCAGTTCTAAAGAGTTTTTAGACTCTGAATATTGGATACTATACAATTTTGTATTCAAATATGCAATTCTGTATTGTCTTTATTAAGCCTAATAAAGACAATACCCATAGGTATGCAGGGAATGAGTAGATACATAAATGTATATTTGAACCATCCCTCCTGGATTTTAAAAATCCTTAAGCTGGTGTTCTCAGGCCTAAAACCTATCAATTACCACTGGCACACTTCGAGCAGAAGGTAAGCCATCTTCGTAATCAGGAATCTGTGAAACGTTTTTTCAGGAGATTAAGGCATGGAGAAATGGGTAACCAAAACGTTAGTCGATTATACAATGAGCACGAAGTTTGAGGACTATCCACAAGCAGTGATCGACCAAGCAAAATTATTTATTTTAGACAGTATTGGATGTTCTTTAGGGGGGAGTCGGTCTGCCATCGGACAAACTATACTGCCACCTTTTAAGAGTATGGGCGGTAACGAAGAAGCAACCATCATTGGTGGCGGACTTAAGGTCCCATCCATTCAAGCGGCATTTGTTAACGGAACCAATGCCAATGCCCTCGATTTTGACGATACCTTCTTAGCAATTGGTCACCCTGGATCCTCTATTATTCCCGCCGCCCTGGCGGTTGGTGAAAGCAGAAAAACATCCGGGAAAGATATTATCAATGCAATTCTAACGGCTTATGATGTTGGTAATCGAATAGGGCAGGCGATTCAACCCAGTTATGAGCGCTTACAAAATGTGTGGGGGGTTGGGACCTGGCAGACATTCAGTGCGGTAATCGCAGCTGCCAAGACCATGCAAGTGAATAGCGATCAAATGTTTAATGCCTTTGGTGTCGCAGGTGCTACCGCTCCAGTACCGAATACTCAAAAATGGGGTTGGGAGGCTTCTGAACGTCCCATTCACTGGGTCAAAGAGCCCACAGGCTGGCCCTGTTGGACCGGAACCCTGGCCGCTACTTTGGCAGAAAATGGTTTTATCGGTAACCGATACATCCTGGATGGCACAAATGGGTTCTGGATTATGGCTGGCTCCGATCAATGTGATTTTAAAAAGATGACCGAAGACCTGGACAATAAAGATCATATTCTAAATAAAATGAGCTTCAAACCCTATTCGAGCTGTCGATGGCAACATCCTGCACTGGATTGCATAAAAATGATTATCGATGACTACCAGCTGCTCCCGACAGATGTTAAAGAAATTGTCATTGACTCTTTTGGCTGGGTGAAGTCACAGGAGGTTTATGAACCTGTAAGCATCATCGATGCTCAGTTCTGCATGCCCTATACGGCTGCGATGGTGATAATGGGAAAGAAACCTGGACCAGCCTGGTATACGGAAGAAAATTTAAAAAACGAAGCCATCCGGAAACTCGCCAGAAAAGTCAAAGTAACCGTTGATCCGGAATTGGATCGACGGTATTTCGAAACCGATGAAATTTCTGCTCGGGTTGAACTGACAACACAACTGGATGAAAAATTTGTTCAATTCATCGATATTCCTTCCGGAGATCCAAGAAATCCGATTACCAATGAAGATATTGAAGATAAATTTCGCACCCAGGCCTCTTATGTTCTAAACAGTGAGCGTATTTCTCAAGCAGTTGATATGATCAATGAATTTGATAAACTGGATCATATTGCGGACTTAATGGCAACCGTGGCAGGATAAGCTCACGGGAGTTTTAATTTGAGGGAATATTGATCAGATACCCTTCATTCCAATTTTGATTAATAAACCTGATCACCTAAACAGGAGACCATCGAATGGCATTCAAAGGAAGTTTATTTGCAGGACCGGAACGCGTAATTTTTGGTTGCGGTGTGGTTAGTGATACGGGTACTTATGCGGAACAATTAGGCGGGAAAAAAGTATTCCTGGTAGCCGATAAAATCGTAGCCAATCTCGCAGCTTTTAAAACTATTGAAACCTCTTTAAAAAAGAAGAATATCGAAAGCTACCTATACACAGAAAGTGATGTTAATCCCACGGACACTCAGATTGATCGGGGATGTCAAATCTATAAGGATGAAAATTGTGATGTGATTATAGGCGTTGGTGGTGGAAGCAATCTGGATACAGCTAAATCAATTGGGATCATCGCCACAAATCCGGGTTCGATACGGGATAATTTTGTAGAAAACTATGTGACGAATCCCTATGATACCCCCAATAAAAATCCACCTCCCCCTATGATCATGATTCCCACAACAGCGGGAACAGGTAGCGAAGTCGGTGCCTGGACTGTCGTAACCAATACCGTTGAAAATTACAAAGGCTTTTGTGGTGGATGGATGTGTATGCCAAAAATCGCCTTACTGGATCCCGAAATGACCGTTAGCATGCCACCGCGCCTTACTGCTTCCACTGGTTATGATGCTTTAATTCATGGATTGGAAGCCTACTATCATCGTTACAAAATGCCACAAACAGACATGTACGCGCTTACGGCCATCAAACGAATATTTAAATTTTTGGGACGAGCTGTGGCTAATGGCAACGATATAGAAGCCAGGGAACAAATGCTGTTAGGGGCAATGGAAGCGGGATTTGCCATGAACACTGGCTGTGCCTTAATTCATTCCTCAGGCTTACAGCTGACATCTAAATTTGGCATCAGCCATGGTGAAACGCTGGCCATTATGGCAGGACCGGTCATTCGATTTAACACCATGGCCTGTGTTGATCGGATGATCGACGTAGCAGAAGCCATGGGAGAAAAGGTTCAGGGACTAGGAAAGCTTAATGCAGCCGATAAGGCTGCAGACGCCATGCAGAAATTTGCGATCTCACTTGATTTGTCTACTTCTTTAAACAAGGAAATTCATGATCCGAGTGTTATTCCTAAAATGGCAGCCACAACACTTTCAAATGATAATACATACGGCAATCCACGGATTCCGGATCAGAAAAAAATGGAGGATCTTTTTAAACAAGCTTATATTGAGCTTTGATTCTGAAAATCGTTTTTTTGGAGGGAGATAAAGTTGGTGAGAAATTTTGATCCCCTTAGTATAGTTTGATATTTAAGAGAGAATGGAATAGTGTGAATCAATTACCAACTTTGAATCTAATAAAAAGATCGATTTTTATAGGAAAAAAATGACAGGATTAAGCCCAAGAGCCGGAATGAATGTTCATCTAGGTTTTGGTCTGGAGGCCTTTACCAGTGATGAATTGAATGGGATACACAACGCCTCTTTACAAATTTTCAGAGACACCGGTATTAAAGTAGAAAACAGAGCAGCCATTGATTTCTTTTTAAATGGCGGGGCACGGGTTGAAACGTTTGAGAACCATGCAATTGTTAGGATTCCACCCTATATGGTTGAAGATGCCTTAAGATCAGTTCCAAAAACGCTTACCTATTACGGACGACAAAAAAAGGATGATTTTATAGCAGAAGAGAACCGTGTCGGGTTTACTGCAGCAATGGGAGAGCACGTGAAAATCATCGATCTGAAAACCAGGGAACTTAGATCAACTACAAAAAATGATGTGGCTGAAATATGCAGAATTCAAGACTATTTAGATATCACCACTGTCACCGAACGTCCGGTATGCTCAGGGGATTGTACGGCATCACTACAATCGGTCCATAACTATGAGGCAATGGTGCGCAATAGCAGTAAACATTGCTTTTTGGGAATGGGTGGTGGTGACAACGCCAAAAAGATCATTGAAATTGCAAAAATTGCCGCTGGGGGAGAAAAACAATTTTTAGAGCGACCAATTGTGACAGGAACTGCCTGCCCTACCAGTCCACTGACATTGGTGGATGAATGCTGTGGTTCAATCATGGAATGTGCCAGGAGTGGTATTGGATTGTTAATTTGTCCGATGTCTTTATCCGGGGCATCATCACCTGCAACACCAGCCAGCGTAATCTTGCAACACAATGTCGAAGTACTCAGCGCTGTTATTCTGGCCCAACTGGTGAACCGGGGAACCCCTTGCACCTATGGCGGGTGCAGCACAATCATGGACCTGCGTTTTGCGTCGTCACCGGTTGGGGTGCCGGAAATGGCTTTATTCAGTGTGGCAGCTGTTAAAATGGCTCAATTTTACCAGATGCCAAGTTGGGTTGGTGGTGGTGCTTCCGACAGCAAACAAGCAGATGCTCAACAGGCTTATGATTTCTCCTTAACCGCTTTCCCACCTGCCCTGGCCGGTGCCAATACCATCTTTGGTATCGGATCAATTGAGTCCATCCTTACCTTTGATTATGCAGCCATGATCACAGGTGCGGAACAGGCAGAGCGGATGATGAGAGTTATCAAGGGAGTTGATATCAATGACATGACTTTAGCGGTTGATCTCATTCAAGAGGTTGGTCCCGGTGGTAGCTATATTTCCCATAAACATACCTATCAGCATATGCGTGAAATATCTCAAAGTAAACTATTTGACCGAAGAAGTCGGGAAGCATGGTTAAAAGCGACCAATGGCAAAGATATCAATTTAGCTGCCTATGACGAGGCCAAACGAATCATCGATACCCACCAACCCCTTCCTTTGCCTGAAGGCGCTGACAAATTGATTAACAATAAAATGGCTGAATATGAAGCAGGAATCAATAAATAGGACCATCAGATGAGCAATCAATATCGCGATAGGCATCAATTAAACTGGGATAATAAAATTCACGATGCCCCTTTGCAATCCCTGATCCTGTTGGATCAGGCTAACACCGGCTCCAGGGAATTTTTGGTCACTTATTCCGAGTTAACACCAGGTCAGGCAATCCCTATGCATTCCCATCAGCACAGCCATAGTGATTTCATTATTTCAGGACGGGTTTGGGCCCAACTGGGAAAACGTAAAGTTGAACTTGAAGCTAATAGTGCAAATTATTTTCCAGCAGGCCTTCCTCATGCTTACCATGCCGTAGGGAACGAGATCCTTCGTTTCTACTCTATTTTTCCCTGTGAACAAAATGGTCAGGATATTATAACCACCCCGGTTGAGCATTCTGAGGCTATTAAATTTGACCGCCCCAACATGGACAAAACACGTTGGGCGGTGGCTGAAAGCTATGAAAAATGGATATTTTGGGAGCCTTCCAAGGGCATTAAGGGAATTCAATGGACCAGTTTATTTGATAGTGATCGTGGCGGACATGATGAGATGATTGTCGGCACCATGATCGTTCCACCCGGAGGACGCTATAGCAAACATTATCATGCTCAACCTGAAGCCTTTATCGGATTGGAAGGCCGGGGAGTATTATTTTGTGGTGATGAAGTGATCGAAGTAAAACCGGGAGTTGCTGTTTATGTCGCTAAAAAACAGATCCATGGCGCTCAATGCCATGGTGCGACACCCTTTAAAATGATATGGGCCTATGGTACCGAAACAGCCAGCGCTAAATGGTCCTGGATCCCGGTGGAAGATATTTATTTGGAGGGCAGACCAGAAGATTATTAAAAACACTCAGGATGTATGAGATGATCCGCAATTTTTAAACATCTATGAACCATTATGATAGCCACTAAAGTATTTAATATAAATTGCGGATTATCAGGCTATCTTAATAAATTTAACTGACAGGAGTTGCTTATGATTCGAGCCAGTAAGGCCGGCAAGGCACATAGCGGTGGTTTCAGTTTAAACACACTCACTGATGATGAAGCTTATGAGATTCATCTAGGGACCTTAGAGGTGTTAAAAACCATTGGTATTTTTGTCGAAAGCCAGGAAGCCAGAGATATATTCGATGGCGGGGGTGCCGAAGTCGATGAGGATAAAAAAATTGTGAAGTTTCCGCCCTATGTAATAGAAGATGCTATTCACACAGCCCCAGATACTTATTATGCCTATGGACGTATTCCAGAAAGTGATGTGGCTTTGGAAGCCAATCGTGTTACTTTTACTAATTTTGGTGAGGGGATCATGTTTGTCGATCCGGAGACCGGAGAACATCGTCAAACGACCAAAAAGGATATTGAGATGGCTGCACGGCTGATCGATTACCTACCCAACGTCGAAACCTACGAAAGGTGTATGTTATCCCATGACAAACATTATTCGGTACAGGCATTACACAATGCAGAAGCTTCTCTGACCAATACCACTAAACATCATTGGTTGGGTCCTGTGGACCGTTATCAATGTAAGAAAATTGTTGAAATTTGTGGTGCCATCGCAGGGGGTGTCGATAAATTTAAAGAAAGACCGTTTATGACTTTTGTGACTTGCCCGATTAGCCCTTTGAAAATGTCAATTCACCATTGTGATATTATCATTGAAGCTGCTCAAAACGGAATGGGAACAAATTGTGTTGGTATGGCAATGGCAGGAGCTTCCTCCCCCATCCATCTGGCAGGGACTCTGGTCCAACAAAATTGTGAAATACTTTCCAGTTTGCTATTAAGTCAATTGGTTAAGAAAGGATCTCCCTTTATATATGGAAGCTCCACCTGTCCTATGGATTTAAGATTTGCCACTGCGTCTGTGGGAGCACCTGAAACAGGAATGATCAGTGCTGCTGTCGCACGACTGGCTAACTATTACCACTTGCCCTCTTTTGCCGCCGGCGGCTAGGGCGATAGTAAAGTTACAGATGCTCAGTCTGGCCATGAGAAAACCATTACCGGTATCCTACCAGCGTTGTCAGGGTGCAACGTTATTTACGGATTAGGAATGTTGGAAATGGGAATTACTTTCGATTTGGCACAGCTAGTATTAGATGATGAAATTGCTGGAATGATTAAAACGGCAGTTAACGGTATCGCAGTCAATGACATCACACTATCCATCGATATGATCAAAGAAAATGGCCAGTTTCATGATTATCTGGCTCATAGATCAACCTTTGATTATATGAAAACGATTTCCAGTCCGAAAATCATGAATCGGCAAATGCGTCATCAATGGGAAAAAAATGGAGAGAAAGATGCCTATGAGCGCGCCAGGGATGAGGTTAAAACCATCCTAAAAACGCACAAACCAGCACCGCTTTCCGAAGAAGTATTAAAGAAAGTTAGTGACATTGTTAGTGATGCGGAAGAAGAGCGTGGTGCTAATAGTTAGAATTAACAAAGAAGTGGTTACTTTAGGTTTTATATTAAGTGATTTGTGGAGGACATGAAAAACTAGCTAAAACCTAAAAGTAACTGTTCTTAGTCAAATAAACAGGTTATTCGTCATTTTGTACGGCAATATTTATTCTAAACACTCCAGGTTTAAAATACCTTGTTGAGTAAATAACCACGGACCACACTGAATACACAGAAAGCACTTTGCATAACGCAGATAATAATTTTACGTATTCTGTATCAGTGATTAATTAGTTTAAATACACAAAACCGTTTTA
>Ga0307989_1000510_pt1 | contig 25363 bp, 18 predicted proteins | sample EllFjometagen185_FD_203164 | JGI IMG/M metagenome (GOLD analysis project Ga0307989, IMG submission 203164) | Marine microbial communities from Ellis Fjord, Antarctic Ocean - #185 | ecosystem: Environmental > Aquatic > Marine > Unclassified | place: Southern Ocean | collected 2014-10-08 | reverse complement strand
GCGACCAACTGATATTAACCAAACCGCTAGGTACCGGTATTATCAATACTGCTATCAAAGGCAAGCTAGCCTCAGCTGAGGTCACAAACCAGGTGACTCTTCTCATGGCGGAACTCAACCAAAAAGCCGCATTGGTGATGGACTCCTTCCAGGTCCACGCCTGTACTGATATAACCGGATTTGGATTATTGGGACATCTGGCGGAAATGGTTTCAGGATCAGGCAGAGGATTAAAGATTTATGCAGACCAGGTACCGATCATTCCGGAAACTTTTGAATATGCACAACTCGGTATGATACCTGCGGGTGCCTATCGAAACCGAAAATACCGGGAATGGATGGTGGAATTTGGCTCTTCGGTAACGCTTTCTCAGCAGGATATCTTTTTTGATCCTCAGACTTCGGGCGGATTACTCATTTGTGTTAAGTCACAGGATGCGAAAAGTTTATTGGATGAACTGCACCAGCAAGGAATCGAGGCATCACAAATTATTGGCCAGGTTATTGAAGATCCAAACGAAAAAATACACGTGTTTTAAAAAAGACGTAACTATTCAGTAAAACATGAAATTTTAATTGAAAAAATCGAAAAATCAACCATTTAGAAATAAGAGTAAAAGGCAGAAGGGGGAACACCTCAGCACTTCTTTCTGCCTTCTGCCTCATCCACTTCTGCCTTTTGAGCCAATTATGGAAAAGTTGACACAGCACTAGATAACAAGCGGAGAAATAATGAAAGAACTTGACGCAAGAAAACTGGATTGTCCTGCACCGGTCATTATGACAAAGGAGACCATTGAAGCAGAACACCCCAAACTCATTCGTATCGTTTTAGATAATGAAGCCGCCAAAGAGAATGTGAGTCGGTTTCTGGATTCAAAAAATTATGAGGTATCCGTTGAGCAAAGTGGAGATATTTTTTATGTAAGCGGCCAAAAGGGGGATGGGGAATCGACCGAAGCTGTCATCGAACCCAAAGATGAAAACGTTGAACAGCAAAAAATCACAGTCATGATTACCACAGATCGTATGGGTAATGGAGACGATGAATTAGGTCTAAAACTGATGATCAATTTTATCAAAACACTTAAAGAGATGGGTTCTGATCTTTGGCGTCTGGTTTTTGTCAATGCTGGAGTCAAGCTCACTATCGCGGGTTCAGAAGCAATTGATTCACTGAAGGAACTTGAAAAAAGTGGAATTAATATTATGGTATGCGGCACTTGCCTGGACCACTTTCACCTACTGGCGCAAAAAGAAGTCGGCCAGACCACAAATATGCTGGATATCGTTATGGTATTACAATTTGCCGATAAAGTCGTTAATCTATAACTGTTATTCAATCTCTTCACCTGACTTTTTATCTTTTTTGGGAGTCAGGTTCTTCGCCTTAACCCCTTTAAAGAAGCTACCGTCCCCATAGGGCCATGAATCCATTCGAAATAAATGGTTTTTAATCCGTTTTATATATGGTATCCAGATGGTCGATGATCTAAAATGGGATCTAATTGTTGTCATTATCACAATTGTTGTTTATTCATTTTTTCAATTTTAGAATAGAATGATTTCTTTATTTAGGAATACCGTTTGATTTGAAAAAATCAAAAAAGAAAGTCTTTGATATAATAACATATTCATGATATAGTTCTAAATAACACCTATAAATTTTGAGAAATACCAAATAATATCTATCCATCACTTCAACGCTAATGCAAACATAAAGCAAAATTTCATGAAAATACTGATTATTGAGGATAGTATTACACAGGCAAAGCTAATAGAAAAAATTGTACTTATGTTGAAAGATATCGAACCTATTTTGGCTAGAGATGCTTTTGATGGATTTGCAATTTTGAGGGCTATTCCTGATATACAGCTGGTTATTTTAGATAATAAACTGCCTTATGTAGACGGAATAGAGTTGCTGAGAAAAATCAGATCCCTATCTACTTTCAGAAATCTAACTGTTTTGATGTCCTCATCTGATGATATTTTTGATAAATACAAAGAAACCGGGGCGGATCACGTAATGATCAAACCATACAACCTAACTGAACTCCTTGATTATATCGCAAAAATTAAAGATCAAAATACATCCACGATGCCTAGTCAATAATCGGGAAAAGTTTGTTTTATAAAAACAAAGTAACACTCTGACTGATAAGTTTAACCACTACCTAAATTCCACCTCAGAAATCAAACGAATCCCACCGGTACGGTCCTCTAGCGTAAGCGTCCTGCGTCAAAACGGATTATATTTCCATACACAAAACTCTCTGTGAAGCTTTTCATAACAAATACTTGTCCCGAGTACCATCCCTTCAATTTCTTGTTTTCACAAACCCCAGGCTCCATCAAAATTAATCTCGTTTTCTTAATTTCAGCCAGTAGCGCTATGTTTTTATCCGTTTGATGAAGCGATACGATTTCAACTGGATGGCCGGCGAGAGGATACCTTTCATACCGATCACACATTTCACCAAAAATGGAAGATGAGAATAATATGAATGACCCAAACAGTGTAAATAGTTTAATAGTCATACCGGTTTAAAATTCAGGATTTAGCATTACTCATTTCCAGTATTTTTGCGGCAATTGAAATATCAGCCGGAGATAGCCTGAAGCTTAATAAGTCTTCAGCAGCCACCCACTCCAGTTTGTCATGGACTTTTAATGAAATATTGCTCCCTAAAAGCTTTGCATTAATAGCGATCAGTTTGATTGATCGGTTTGAATATTCATATTTGCTTTCAATGATAACATCGCCAGCCATCGCCTGTACACCCAACTCTTCAATCAATTCCCTTTCCAAACAGGCCTGTGGAGTTTCGCCCTCTTCAATTTTACCCCCGGGAAATTCCCAGAACCCTTCCTGATCTTCTCCCCTTTTTCGCCGGGTAAGCAATACTTTGCCATGGTCGATAATTACTGCTGCCACTACATCAATTGTTTTGTTCATAAATCATTTTCCCTTTTTGGCATAAAATTGCTTTTTAAAAATTCAAAACCTCCGGTGATAAATATTTGGTCTGATCTTTGTTGTGCAACAACCATATAAATATCATTCCGCAAAGACACGCTCTCCCAATAGGAAAGCTATTGGGGGGAGCGTGTCTCCGGATACCAATTGTTTATCGTTACTATTTTACCCTACTTTCGCATATTAAACAAATACCTCAGGGATTTTTCGAGCCTGAAAGTTTTTAATCACCCAGCCGGCAATTTTATTAATCATTGGATCATTCACGACCCTTGCTCCTTCTTTGCAATTTTTTACACAGGCATTGCATAAAATACAGGGCAAGTTATCTGTTTTTACCGTATCTTCAATGGTAATCGCTCCTACAGGACAAATCAGTGCACATTCACCGCATAAGGTACAGATATCATCATTGGTAGATGCGGCCCTATCTGCCAAATCACTTCTATCGCGATCAATATATTCACTTTTCCCCGGTGGCGTTATCAATGAAGACTCATCCAATGAATCCAGATCGTTCATTTTTGCCAAAATCCGAGTACCAAATTCTTTGGCAATGATTATATCTTCAGAATCGGGTCTCCCGTTAGCCAGAGGTCGGTCCTCACTGGCAAAAGAATGTTCTCCGATAAAGGCACCACCGGCAACCGGTAAAAACCCTAATTCTCTGACAAGATCATTCAGTTCAAGCAAAGCATCTTCGTAATCTCTGTTACCATACACGACAACAATTACCGCAGGCGTCCCATCGGCCTTCAATTGTTGTAATCTGGGAATGGCTGTTTTGGACACTCTGCCTTCATAAACCGGAACCCCGAAAATAACCAATTCATCCTTGATTTCAATTGTTTTAAGCTTCTCAGAATCAGGTAATGTCAAATCAATTTCTTCAATCTTCTCTGCCCCAATCCCCTGGGCAATTCCATGAAGAACTCTTCTGGTTGTACCTGTTGGTGAAAAATAAGCAAGTTTAACGGTATTAAAATTCATTTTAGTGCTCCTTTTTGTCATTAATAATTCGTAACTATTCACCACTTCTAAATTATAACGGGCAAAAGCCATGACTCTGGTGGTACTTGAGGGAAGTTAAGCGACAGCCTTGAGCGAAAGTGGCATCAGAGTCATGGCGGATTTAAACAACTTGTAAGGTACTTATCCAGTTTATCTGGGCTAAGATGAATAGTTACTATAATTCTCCAGTTTCATATCCTTAAAACTGAAGTAACAACCAAAATATCAACATCCAAGGTGTCACGCTTCCTGTAAACAACCTTAACGCCTGATATTTAAGCCTAGTTAAAAACCAAAATAATTGTATTAAAGAGCCAACCCTATGAATAACTCAAACAACTGAAAATATAAAGGTAAAAAGCTTATAAATAGGGATAATCGCATGAAATTTTGAATGAATGCGATTTTAAAGAAAAGAAAACGAGGGTGATTCGCCCCATTAACCAGTTCCAACCAGCACCAACCCGATAAAAATAATGCAGACACCAATCAGTTTTGGCCGGTGAAGCTTCTCCTTCAAAAATAGCACTCCCAATGCCGTTCCTACCAATATGCTTACCTGTCGAAAAGCGACCACATAGCTGATATTTTTAACAAAGCCCATAGAGATAAGCACCAGCGCATAGGTCATGAACATCAATACCCCTGCTAGTGCTGCATTGGCTTTGCTGTATCCCACCACACAACGCATCTGGATACGTTCCTTTGGAGATAAGAGGGTAAAAAGTGTCAGCCAGCATATCGTAAATCCTCCTTGTAGGCAGCCATACACCAATGAGCGTGTATGGACTGGTATCTTGAGCTCTGAAAGTCCCCTGAAAAGCCTTAATGCTTCATCATCGACCATTGAATACCCGGCGGTACCAAACGCAGCCAGCAGCGCCAGCAGACAGGTAGCATTCAGGTAATTACTGAGACTAAAATCCTTAAAACGGTGTAAAGGAACCATAAAACAACCCCCTACAACCAGCATAATCCCCAACACGGATTGTTGGGAAAGCTGACCGCCCCTGCCCAGCAACAGTGCAACAAAAGTCACTACAATCACCGGTAACGAACGCGCCAGCGGATAGGCCACAGTCATATCTCCCGATCGATACGCTCCAGCAAGACCTGTGAAATAAATTGCCAGACAGAAACCCGAAGTGGCCAGATAGTACCAAATCTGAACCGGTAGCTGGTTTATTTGATCGAAATAGAATAGTAGCACTGGGGAGAAAGTCAGCACACCAAAAATATTGGTCAACAGGAAAAATGATATGGAAGGATTATCCCGCTTACCCAGCAGATTCCACCCCGCATGTGAAACAGCAGAGATCAGAATTAGAATAACAGCAGTCAGGGACATAATGATTAACCAGCTAGAACGTTTGTATATCAAATCATATGTTAAAAGACAATCTGATTATGTACAATCAACAGCCCTCATTCGGCTAAACCTCTGGTCATCCTCGCGAACGCGGGAATCCAGGATATTAACTAAAATTTTTGTTTGCTCCCTGGATCCCCGCGTTCGCGAGGATGACAATGCGAGAGAAGAATGGGATTTCAGTAGTATATAATCAGAAAAGATAATGATATATAAACATCCCCCGAAACCCGGAGCTTATCTACTTAAAAATAAGTCCGAATCAATAAAGCATCATGTTTTTCAAAAACATTGGAAAGATTCACGATCAGGCAGGAGAATCCAACTTAAACAATTGCCTGTTTTCCGCGCATACAGTAGTAAACATACATTTAATGGAGAATTCGATGATTTTATTTCAACTTGACAATTAAATTTAACCCTGCTAATTTTCAGTTATAACTTATATCATAAGTGTTTATTGTTATTATACAAGGATATTAAGCCGGATATTTTTCATCTACAATACAAAATTATGGATACGATTACTCTACAGGTTCTGACAGGACACAATCCATGGCTACTCGATAAAGATTCTTGGCAGAAAACTGTTTCCAGACATTTGCCTGAGCAATTTATCCAAAGGAAACTGCTCGCAAATCCGACACAGCAAAAAAACAAGATCAATCTTGTTATCGGTCCAAGGCAGGCAGGGAAATCAACGCTGATTTGGCATTATTTATCCAAACAATCCGATCCGTTCCTGTTGATTAACTGTGAAGAGCAGTCTTGTCGTGAGCTTTGCACTTCGCCAGCCCTTTTTCTAAATCATATCAGTCAAATTGTAGATCCACTTCCGGGTCTTTTTTTTGAAGAAGTCCAGCACCTGGAAGAAGCGGGTCTTTTTTTAAAAGGGCTGGCTGATATGAAACCCGGTGTTCCGATTTTTGTGACGGGTTCGGCAAGCTATCATCTTAGAAGCAAAACACGGGAGTCTTTATCCGGCAGAGCTAATCGGATCCATCTGCTACCACTAGGACTATCCGAACTCTTTTCAGAAAATATTTCGTCTCTACTGCTAGAAGAAAAAGCATTTAAAACATGGGATGAACTACTGATTTGGGGAGGTTATCCCGAAGTCTTTTTGAATGCAGAAAAACAAAAAATTCTGGCTCAATTAGTAGAAGCTTTTATCTTACGTGATGCATCCGATCTATACAAAATTAAGCGGCCGGATGTTTTCAGAAAGCTACTGTCTCTTTCAGCATCACAAGTCGGGAATCTAGTCAACTATTCCAAACTGGCCGAGAATGTAGGTGTAAGCGTTAATACAGTTATTGAATATCTGAATCTGATGGTTGAAAGCCATTTAATCAAGCTGGTTCCGCCATTTGTGGGAGGGAAACGGGCTGAAATCACATCGGTACCCAAACTGTTTTTTCTGGACAATGGGCTTAGAAATATTTTGTTTGGTGGTTTTACGCCGATTAACGAACGCGCTGATAAAGGTGCATTAACGGAAAACTTGGTATTCACTGAATTATGTAAAAATACCAACCCACTACTTGATTCCATTAGGTATTGGCGATCATCTTCCGGAGCTGAGGTTGATTTTATAGTAAAAAGCCAAAATCGACTCTTTGCTATTGAGGTAAAGTCGGGTGAACTGAATCGTCCTAAGATAAGTCGTTCTTTAAGGAGTTTTATTGAGGCCTATCGGCCTGATAGGACAATTGTATTGAATAGGTCCTTAAAAGACACTATCGATGTGAGTGGCTCAGAAGTTCAGTTCAGGCGACATGTTAATCTTCCATCAATCCTGGCACAATGACACGGATTAGCCAGTCAATTTTGACTATAATATTCAAAATCATAACATAGCTACTCAACATTTTGAAAATATAAGTTTCTTTTTTAAAAGTTGAAAATTCTGTACACGTTATTATAGAAAGCTCTTTATCTGAGTATCCGAGCAACTCTTTAAAAACCTGATTTGTCAGCGAGGGAAAAAACGATTAGGTGAAGACGTTTTTTTGTCTCCACGCGAACGACTGTCAGCATGGGGCAAGTGATACAAATAATTCATTACTCTTCATTAAACATTGCCAGAGGCAAGGCTGTGCTGTTTTTGATGGTGTCTAAGACAAAGGTTGATCGAATATTTTGAATGCCTTCGATACCAGTCAATTTATTATTCACAAAGTCAGAGTACACATCCAGACTTTTCAGGGCGACCTTAAGAATAAAATCACTGTCACCGGAAATCTGATAGCATTCCAGGACTTCATCCAGTTTCAAGATCGTACGTCTAAAATTATCGAGTGATGACAATTCGTGGACAGTCAGAGAGACCGAAACAAAGGCGATAACGCCAATCTTCACTTTTTTTCGATCCAGTAGTGCTACAAATCCTGAAATGACACCTGAATTTTCAAGCCGTTTAACTCTATCAAGCATCGCCGGAGGTGAAATACCGACTTGCTGTGCCAGCTTTGCATTGGTAATACGTCCGGTATTCTGAAGAATCTTGAGGATTTTTATGTCTATTTCATCCAATTTCATGATGGGTCTTCTTGATTAAAGTTTCACAACACTATTCTTTTTAATATTTTATTAGATATATATTGATTTAAACCGTATTTTATACTGCAGATTATGTCAATCGCATAATTTTATTATTGACTACTGCTGTATCACAAAATATAATACAAAAATTCAAGCAACAATTTATTTTCCACTAAAAAGATTAATACAACATTAGTTCCGCCGCTTAATCACTATTCACCTGCTACAGTGACTGAGCATACTGGACACTAATTCTTTAGTGCATTATAAGAGTTAGGTGCATTAAAACCGGCAACGAGGTGAATATGAATGTTGACATTCAGTTTGAAAAAATAACCGATCTTTTTCGAATCAGTGAAAATGAGGGCCGACTGTTTCTATACGAACATGAAGCTTATGAACTCCTGAAACTATCTGGAGCCGAAACACCACCGCTAGCTGAATTTCTGGCAAAGGGATCGAGGATGACCGATGAACAGCTTAATTCAATGCCCGGTGATAAGGTGGTATTGAAGGTGGTTTCTCCGACTATTTTTCACAAAACGGATCTTAAGGGTGTAAAAATAATCGATAAGCATCCAGATACCATCCGTTCATCTGTCCGACGAATGCTTGACGAGGTACCGGCCAACTATGCACTTCTAATTGAAAGAGACCCCGGTCATTCGCCTTCAAACTACGGCCAACTGACAGGAGATTCATTAGTCAATGCCATTGCGGCCGATATTACGGGTATCCTAATGTGCCAATTTATGCCACCCGATTCTATGGCTTTTGGCAACGAACTACTGGTCAGTATCCGACGAACCAGAGAGTTCGGCATGGTCATCACCGCTGGACTGGGCGGAACAGATACCGAATTGTATGCCCAGCGCTTCAACAAGGGACAGGCCGTGGTATCAGCATCTACTGAGTTAACCAATGGCTACCAGTTTTTCAACCTGTTCAAAAATACCATTGCATTCAAGAAGCTAGCTGGGGTGTCCCGGGGGCAGGATCGAATCGTCTCCAATGATCAGTTAATCGAATGTTTTTCATCATTCATAGAGATGGCCAATTATTATTCCCCCGTTAATCCGGATGCACCTTATGTTATTGATGAGCTAGAGATCAATCCATTCGCTTTTACAGACTATAAAATGGTTCCGCTGGACGGAATCTGCCGCTTTTCCCATCCCTCATCACTTCCGGTGGGACGTCCCATTCAAAAAATCGATGCACTGCTGCACCCAAAGACCATTGCGATCATGGGTGTATCGGATAAGAAGATAAATTTTGGTCGAATTATTCTGCAAAATATCATTGCCGGTGGGTTTCCTCCTGAAGCGATCCGTATCATCAAACCCACTAGTTCTGAAATCGACGGAATTGCCTGCGTCAGCGGGTTGTCAGATCTTCCTCAAAAAGCCGACCTGCTGGTTGTCGCTGTGGGTGCAGACCAGGTGCCGGATTTAATCGATGATATTATTGATACGGATGCTGCCAACAGTGTTATGCTGATACCGGGTGGACTCGGAGAGAAAAAAGGCAGTGAAGCTCGTGCTGAACTGGTGATGGAGAAGATCAATAAAGCACATCAGAGCAGTGATGGCGGACCTGTTTTTCTGGGAGGAAACTCTATGGGCATTATTTCTCACCCCGGCCAGGTCGACACGATTTTTATTCCGAAAGAGAAACTGTCTAAATCAAAGGAGCCATTTCAACGAAATTCGGCTTTTATCAGCCAAAGTGGTGCCTTCATTATTACCCGAACCAGCAAAGTTCCACTACTGGACCCGGCTTACCTGATGTCTATCGGGAACCAGAACGATCTGACTATCGGCGATCTGGTCAGTTATGTGAAGGACCTGGAACAGATTGATGTCATCGCTATATACATGGAGGGATTTGTCGACCTGGACGGGCTGCGTCTCTGTTCAGCGATCCGGGAAGCTGTTTTGAATGGAAAAGAGGTTGTTTTTTATAAAGCCGGCCGCACAGCGGATGGAAAATCTGCCACATCCGGCCATACCGCCTCAGTAGCGGGTGACTACATGGTGTGTGAATCCTGTATCTACCAGGCGGGTGCGATTGTCGCAGATACATTTACCCAGTTTGAAGATTTATACATGCTCGCCACTCGACTGCACCATTGTGACGTGAATGGAAATCGTTTGGCAGCGGTGAGTGGAGCCGGTTTTGAAGCCGTAGGAATGGCTGACAGCATTGAAGGGGATGATTATGAAATGAAAATGGCGAACTTTTCTGAAGAGACTAAGCAGAAACTGACAGTTCTCATCAAGGAAAACCGATTAGACAATCTGGTTGATGTTAAAAATCCGATGGACATTAATCCAGCTGCAAACGATAAACTGCATACAGATATTGTCCGGGTTCTCGCAGAAGATCCAAACGTCGATGGCGTCGTCGTTGGTCTGGACCCATTATCCCCAGCTATGCAGACCCTTCCGGATGGAGTGCGGGACAAAGAATCCATCGATTCGACAGAAAGTATCGTACAACTTTTACCCCATATAATCGCTGATGTCAAAAAACCAATTATCGGAGTCGTAGACGGAGGCAAGCTTTACGACCCGATGGTAGAAAATATGGAAAACAAGGGGGTACTGGTCTTCAGATCGTCAGATCGGGCGGTGGCATCGCTGGCCAAGTATATCAACTGTCGAATTCATACCGACGGTATCAGAAGTCGCGGAATTCCCTTAAGTTAACAGAAAACAATATAACATTTCCTGATTATTTACTATTAACATCCCATTCTTCTTTCCCTTTGTCATCCTCGCGAAAGCGGGGATCCAGTGTGCAAATAAAATTTTTTGTTAATACCCTGGATTCCCGCTTTCGCGGGAATGACAAGAGGTTTGGTCGAATAAGGGATGTTTATTGAACATAATCATATAACATTTACTCAACTGGCGCTGTACCAAGAGCATACGGTTTCAGTACACTGGAGAACCTATACGTATTGAGTGTTCTCTGGTCTACAGCGACGCTGAACGGTTAAAAAAAAATAACTTGTAATGGAGATTATATCAATTATGAAAAAAGTATTATCAGGCAACGAAGCTGTCGCTCTGGGCGTATTTGAAAGCGGCGTCAGGTTTGCAAGTGCCTATCCCGGGACACCCAGCACAGAAATTCTTGAAAATTATGCGCGGTATGATGGTGTATATGCAGAGTGGGCTCCTAACGAAAAAGTTGCTCTGGAAGTAGCGGTTGGCGCATCTATGGCCGGAATCCGAGTTCTGTCGACCCTGAAACATGTCGGACTGAATGTGGCAGCAGACCCCTTCATGACGCTCGCATATACAGGCGTTCACGGTGGCTTCCTGTTGATTTGCGCTGATGACCCCGGCATGCACAGTTCGCAGAATGAACAGGACAACCGGACTTATGCCCGTTTTGCTCAGGTACCGATGTTCGAACCGTCGGACAGTCAGGAGAGCAGGGATATGGTTGCCGAAGCCTACGCGATCTCTGAGAAATACGACACCCCATCCATGTTACGCATGACCACCCGGGTGTCGCATTCCAAGGGTATCGTTGAATATAATCCTCAGGAGCCTGAAAAAATCCCCTCAAAAGGGTTTAAGCGGGACAAGAAAAAAAATGTAATGATCCCTGCTTATGCACGACTGAGACATCCGAAGGTTCTACAGCGGGTTGAGGGGTTAACCCAATACGCAGAAACGACAGCGTTAAATCGTATTGAGAAGGGAGATACAGCGATCGGCATCATCACCAGCGGTATCTCTTATCAATATGTAAAGGAGATCATGCCACATGCCTCTGTACTGAAACTCGGCCTGACCTTTCCCCTCTCCGAAAAACTGATCAAGCAGTTTGCTGATACGGTAGACCGTCTGTTTGTAGTGGAAGAACTGGAGCCTTACCTGGAAGACCAGATCAAAGCCATGGGCATCAAGGTTGAAGGGAAAAAATATTTTTCCGCTCTTGACGAACTGTCCCCGGATAGAATTGCCAGCGGGTTTAAAGAGGCAGGTGTATACGATCAGGAGCTGGTTGTTCCCATCGAACAGCCAATCGGTACCGACATGCCCAGACCACCGTTAATGTGTGCCGGATGTACCCATCGTGGATTGTTTTATGCGATGAACAAACTCAAAGGCATCGTACACGGTGACATTGGCTGTTACACGCTGAGTGTCTTACCCCCACTAGAGTCTATTGATACAACACTTTGCATGGGCGCTAGCATCAGCATGGCACATGGTACGGCTAAAGCAATGGAGATAATGGATGAAGATAACAAACCCCCTGTTTTTGCCGTGATCGGCGATTCCACCTTTTTCCATTCAGGTATCACCGGTCTGCTGGACGTTGTCTATAACAATAGCAATGTCAATGTCTGCATCCTGGATAACCGAACGACTGCCATGACAGGTGCTCAACAGAACCCGGGAACCGGCAAAACCCTGCAGATGGCTGATACGGCAGTGGTTGATATCGAAGCACTGGTGACCGCCTTAGGATGTAAAAGAGTACGGGAAGTGGATCCTTTTGATCTGAAAGGTACCATCGCCATCCTTAAAGAGGAAGCGGCATTTAACGGTCCATCTGTTATCATGACGAAAAAACCGTGCGTACAACTATTGAAAGGCGTTCCGCATGAGCTTTATGCAGTGGAGATTGAAACCTGTATCGGGTGTGAGATGTGCCAAAAACTGGGCTGTCCGGCCATCTCCCAGGGAGACATAATTCCGTCACCCAACACCAAAAAAATCAAACGTCATTCTATCATTGATCCCACGTTGTGCACTGGTTGTTCATTGTGCGAGCAAGTCTGCAAACCCGGCGCGATCAATATCGTCAAATAACCAAGGAGGTTACCGAAAATGGAGAATTCAATCGTCAACATTATTATTGTCGGCACCGGTGGACAGGGCGTCATACTGGCCAGTGAAATCATCTGCGATATAGCGCTGGAATGCGGGTTCGATACCAAAAAAAGTGAAATTCATGGAATGGCCCAGCGCGGGGGTATGGTCTCCAGCCATGTCCGCTATGGAAAACAGGTGTCATCCCCCATCATGATCAAAGGAACGGCTGATATACTGCTATCATTTGAACTAGCTGAAGCCGCCCGCTGGATTCCCTATCTTAAAAAAGAGGGACGGGTAGTTACCAGTACACAGAAAATTGTCCCACCTATTGTATCAACAGGCATCGCAAAGTATCCTGAACATGTAAATGATGTCCTCAATGAACACTCTTCAAATCCCATTATGGTGGATGCCCTTTCCATTGCAACGGAACTAGGCAATCCCAGACTGGTCAATACAATTCTGCTGGGAATTATCTCAAACATGCTGGATCTTCCGGAGGATTCATGGAGAAGTGTCGTATCCAGAAGAGTTCCACCCAAATTCAAGGATCTGAATATGAAGGCCTTTGATAAAGGCCGACTGATCTCTTGATTAGACTTATATCAGCATAGCCTATCTTCTAAGATTGCATCCAGATATTTAAAGGGATAATCAAGGGAGAGTAGAACCGATAGCTATTCATCAGGAAGATGCCGTCGGTTTCTACAAAAACGTTAAACTAACCTGTCTTTTTCCACACCAGGAGACGGTTGTTGGCAGGCATTTCATAATCGTTTTGTATGGAACAACCTGCCTCCTCGGCTAATTGATTAATCCATTCAAAATCACGGATTCCGCTGGCGGGGTCTCTCTGTTTGAGTTGGCCGTCGAATTTTTCATTACTGTCGCTGGTAAAGTTCCCTTTATACTTAAAAGGACCATAAACACAAAGTTTCCCTTCTTTTTGCAGATACTGCCCAATCCCCTTGAAAAAAGCTTGGACAGCCGTCCGGGAAATAATATGCAACGTATTGGCGCTGAAAATAGCCTGAACAGACGGCATAGGCCAGGGGAAGATCCCCACATCCAGCTCAACCGGCGGTCTAAGATTCGGTAATTGTGCGATTGAGATCCGACCTTGAATATCCTTATGGTTCTTCTTGAGGTCGCAGGTTTGCCAAATCAAATGGGGTAACTCTTCGGAAAAGAAAACAGCATGCTGACCGGTTCCGCTACCTATTTCCCAAACTTCTGTGAAGTCAGCCAGTTCAACCTTCAATATCTCCAGAATCGGGATTTTGTTTCGTTCACTGGATGCTGAAAAATTCAATTCTGATGTATCTGATTGCTGTGTCATGATATAGATTTTGCGAATAATTAGAAAAAGGTCTGGTGGGAACAAAGAGATAAAATTGAGGGTAGATTATGAACTCCTCTATACAGTGATGGGCAACAAGTAGCCCATCCTACCATAACTGTACCTTTCCAAAGAAAGTCTTGATAGTAAGTGTTTCTCAGATGCTCGTTTACATTGCGTACATCCACTTCAAAAAGTTGTGCTATCAGCTTTTGAGAGAGCCCGATGTTCTCATTCTCATGCCGGGGTTCGATACCCTAATTGAACTTTCTGATTGTCTGTTTACGAATTCTAAACAAAAAAAATTTCCATTCAAACTTGACTTCTATTTTCCTTAATGAGTCTTTTCATCGTCTCCTTCCTTTCTATTTTAACATTACCTTTTATTAAAACTGATCTGTAGTCATATCTACGCTATTAATAGAAAAACTTTTACTAGACTGATTCTTAAATAACTTATATAGAATATAGATTCAAATGAAAATCATCCGTTGCCGACTTTCCTGAAATCAACTCTCTGCTATTTGAATTATCAAAATTGACTATAATCAACAATAAATTATCACAAATGTTCTTAAAAACAAAATTCCTCATATTGTTATTCATCCTTGTCACCATACTTAAAACAAATTTGATATTTGCAATCTCGGTTGTTGAAATCAAGGAAGGTACCCCAAACTATCAATTGGGTTTACATGTGGACTATTTAGAGGATAAGAAGGGAATTTTTTCTTTGGACGAAGTTAAATCAACAAGACTTTCAAATCATTTTCAGACCTCAAATAAGGAAGTACCCAGTTTTGGATATACAAATTCGGTTTATTGGCTACGTTTTACCATCAAAAATCCACTAAGCTATCAAAAAAGACTTTTTTTAGTCCTGAACCATCCATTTATGAAACATATTTCAATTTATTACTCTAACAAGGAAAATCAATTTATTAAAAAAGTTGCTGGATTGGCTATTGACCCAAGCACAGTAGACATTAAAAATAGAAATCATCTGTTTGATATTGATTTCCCCCCTCACAGTGAGACGAAATTTTATATGCGGTTTGAAAACGGGGGACCCATGGGATTACCCCTCGCTCTTTATGAACCAGATTTTTTATTAAACAAAGTGGACTTTGAACATCTGATAATGGGTATATTTTATGGAATCGTATTGGCTTTGCTGATATATATTTTTTTTATATTTACCGCGATAAGAGATCGGAGCTATTTTCTATATATTTTAGTTTTAGGTGCTATTCTTTTCTATCAACTCACTGTAGATGGATTTGGTTACCAATATTTGTGGTCAAATAGCAAATGGATGCGAATAAACAGTGCCATCATAAGTTGGAATTTAGGTATTGCAACTTACGTCACATTTTCTAAATCATTTTTAAACGCCAGAAAAAATACACCCAAATTAAACATTGTTTTATTGGCATTGATTGGCTTAAGTGTTTTAAACGCAGGTTACTCCCAGATGGGTGATATGCTTTTCTGCGTAAAAAATGCGGCATATCTCCAGTTGTCTGCATCATTGCTAACTTTAGTGATTTCAATAATCTGCATTTTAAAAAAAGAACGATCGGCTTACTTTTATACCGGAGCCATGCTATTTTTCTTGTCAGGGGTTACTGTAACTCTCTTGAAAAATGCGGGGAGTTTACCCTCTAACTTTATTACAAATTGGGGAGCACACATTGGAACTGCAGCTGAAGTTCTTCTGTTGTCAATTGGTTTAGCGGATAGAATAAATATAATCAATAAGGAAAGACATCTTGCAGTTCAGAGTAAAGAACGAGCAGAACGCCACCGCCTAATTGCTGAAAAAGCGAATGAAGTAAAATCAGAATTCCTGGCCAATATTTCCCATGAACTTAGGACTCCGCTGCAGGGTATCCTCGGTTTTGCCAAACTCGGTATTCATAAGTTTAAAATTTTAACTGAAGAAAAAAAAATCCTTTATTATCAGGAAATACATGATAGTGGCTCAAGGCTTTTGACGCTTTTAAACAACCTTTTAGATCTGTCCAGGCTTGAAGCTCGTAAGGCTGAATTCAATTGTAAACCTAAAAAACTCTCGGAATTAGTTGATAACATCATTAATGAATTATCTGCAATTATCAATGAAAAGAATTTGGAGATTAATTTTGAAAATCCTAAGTTGGATGACACTGTTACTATCGACAGTGAGAAAATCGAGCAGGTAATCAGAAACCTTCTTGGTAATGCAATCAAATTCACCAATAATCACGGTAAGGTTAAAATAGATATTGAACCCCATGATTCAAAAATACAATTTACGATTAGTGACAACGGAATAGGAATACCAAAACAAGAATTTGAAAGTATATTTGATCCTTTTGTGCAAAGTAGCGAGAATAAGAATGGATCAGGTGGAACTGGACTTGGATTAGCCATTTGCCAAGAAATAATAGAAGGACATAAAGGAACTATTTGGACTGAACAAAATATGGACGGTGGAGCAGTTTTTAAATTCCAAATCCCTAGGGAAAAAACTAACTGACCTGAACACTCAACTTATAAAGTAATTTTTTTTGTGTCATTTTTAGATTTAGTTATAACCTGCAGGATTTATATAATAACTTGCAATCAGTTTGTGATATGTTTTTAACTCAGGACCTACCGCTTCTTTCAAATACTCTCTAAAAACTTGTTGATTGTTTCTGATTTTTGTTCTTTTTAGGGAGTCCTCCCCTCTGATACTAATTCTTACCAATCCCGGATAATCATAAATAGTAAATAAAATTGAAAATTGGGGTCGTAGAAATCATAGAAAGTCTTTTGAAATAGTAAATAGGGGTCGGACCAAGGTGCTAGACTTAAATATTAAATAGGGGTCGGGTCCGACCCCTAATTGGCCCTTAATTATAATTAATAAATTGATGGTAGAGTACGAGCTCCTCTATACCTTGACCTTTTATGGCAATTCCATCAACCCTTCATACCTCAAAATCAGGGCAATCGTATGAAAAACATTCTCTTTGTCATCCTTGCTAAAGCACGGATACAGGGGAAGGACTACTGATCTTGAAGCTGGAGACTAGATTCCCATGAACTCCAAACTAAAATATTTCAACCATGATCACTACCAGAGTGATCTACAACCAATAAAGGATACCGAATAAGTTCCAATTCTCCTGTTTTATCTTTGATGTGTTCGACTTTTATATTACCTATGTGTTAGTATACATAGAACACCTCACACTATTACCACATAAATATCAAAAAAGAATGGGTGGAAACAATGAAAGAAAAAACAGCAGGAAGGGAGTATTTAAAAGACAACATCCGACAACAAGTTGACTTCAGACAGACGGATCAAAACCGTGGCATTGCTCCTCCATCCATTCAAAAGCCTTTTGACCCTAAAGCTGAAATTATCCAGCTAACTCCGTTGGAAAAAATGGAGCTACCACCCAAGGTGGATTTGACAACAGCTATTAAAAACAGAGTTAGCCGCAGAAACTTCTCAGAGACCCCCTTGTCCCTGACAGAACTCTCTTACCTGCTCTGGGCAACTCAAGGGGTGAGAGATACTCGATTTTCCGGCTCTGTGCTGCGGACGGTTCCATCAGCAGGTTGCCGACATGCTTTTGAGACCTATCTTTGTATATTCAAGGTTGAAGGATTAAAACCAGGTATTTATCGTTACCTGCCTCTTGAACACCAGCTGTTGTTTGAATTTGAGGAAGAGCAACTGGAACAAAAATTAAGCATGGCCGCTTTAGGACAAGGGTTTATTGGCCGCTCCGCCGTCACATTTGTCTGGACCGCTATTCCCTACCGAATGGAGTGGCGTTATGGTGAAGCCTCATATAAAGTTATTGCTCTTGATGCCGGACATGTCTGCCAGAATCTCTATCTCTCCTGCGAAACGATCAACGCAGGAACATGTGCCATCGCAGCCTATCACCAGCAAATGATGGATGACTTATTAAGAGTAGACGGCACGGATGAGTTTGTTATCTACTTGGCGCCAGTCGGACTCAATCCAACAAAATGAAATATTTGATAGGCAACAAGTAGCCCATCCAACCATAACTGTACCTTGCCAAAGAAGGTCTTGATAATAGCAACTTCTTAAGATAAATTCAGCATAATCTCTATTTATGGTCCAATTCAATAGAACCATCCCAGTCCTCTGGCAAGTCCATATGTCTTAACAGTTGACAGTTCTTAATGTGGTGTTTTGCAACTTGGTCTTCTGGAAAAATGCTTAATGATTTTTCAAAGGCGGCGATAGCTTTATCCCATTCCTTGCGTCGGCGTTGAGTCAGGCCTCTTAATATTTGAGAACCCGCTCTTTTCTTTAATTCTTGATCCTCTTTTGAATCGTGGTTAAAGATTTCATAAAGCTCAACTGGTTTGGTTTTTCCTTTAACTTTGACCCAATCTATTTCGCGAAAACAGAGATAGTCTAAATCAGCATGGAGTCTCAAAGAGCATCACTTATCAATATACCTGCCCCATATTGTTTCGTAAGACTTTCTATTCTTGACGCAAGATTAACATTATCACCCAGCACAGTAAAATCCATTCGTTCTTCTGACCCAATCGTTCCAATCATTACCGATCCGCTAAGAATACCAATTCCTGTTTGAATTGATTGATGCCCTTGTTTGTTTCGCCTAAGATTATATTCTTTTAATGCGATCTGCATATCAATAGCAGCTTTTACTGCATGTTGCGCTTCCATTTGATTGCTTTTTTCAAGGTGATCAAATAGAACCATGATGGCATCACCAATGAATTTATCAATGAATCCAGAGTTATGGTGGATTTGATCATTCATGATTTTTAAATATTCATTCAGAAAGGCGAAAAGCTGTTCTGGACTCATGGTTTCTGAATAGGCGGTAAAGGAACGAATATCAGAAAAAAGAATTGTTAAATTATCACTACTACCTTTTCCGAGAGCGACATCATCTAAATTGCCACTTTCAATACGTTTTATAAACTGCGCAGGAACAAACTTTTCAAGCGTCTGTTGCCGTTGTATTTCCAGCTCTTTTTGAGCACGATCCAGATTTTCATTTAATACCTGAAATAACTTTGAATTACGGTCCCACATTTCTTCAAGAGTCACACGGTTTGCTTCTGAGCGTGACAGCTTTTTCTTGAGGACTTTTACTTCTTTTTGTAGCTTTCTGGAGAATAATAAAAAGGGAACAGCATCTTTAAATACATTTGTTTTATGAAATTGATACGTCTGTTCAAACTTCCAGTGAAGCACCGCGAAAATAAGCCTTGTTTGAGTGAGAAGCGAACATAGAAACTCTTTTAATTCTTATGCTAAGAGTCAGGTATTCCTTTTCAGTGAATGTTCTGCAAAAACCTAACCGGACATTACTGTATAAAATCCCGTATTTTTTATAACTTATGATATGCCTTTTATTTTACAAAAGTTCTCGTTATGAGGATATTATCATATTTGAATAATACTAAATCTACTACTATTTTAGAACCCATTTTTTTATGTGAATTCCTCATTAGCAATGAATTATATTAAATTTTTTACCCGTTCACTACATTTTTTAGAAAATCTATTAAAGACAACACAAATAAATTCAAAGGATTATAAAATTGTCTTCTTCTGTTGACTACTTTATTTAGCACAATGTCTTGTAAACCAATCAAAATCTGCTATATTTTTATAATCCGTTAATTTCAATTAGACAGAAAAGAATATTGTGGTTTGTCTTTTGTGCTTACTTAAATTTGTTAAAAACAGAAAACCTTTGAAAAATTCTTTTTTTTTCTGACAGAATGATAGTCATAAAAAGAATCATCAGATTTTAGAGAAAATGATCTGAGGTGTCGTTGTTCATAGTCCGAATTTCCATATAAACAGTACTGTTTATATTAACTATTTATTTTTCAATCAATCATGGGGTTTAAGATGATATCTGGAACTGCTGAAAGTGGAAAGAGTGGGAAAACAAGAAGTATGAAAGTAAGTATCATGATCCTTATAAGTAGTCTGATGGGAATTGCCATTATTGTTTTATGCTCCCTTGCTTATAATTTAACCTACAATCAGTTGGAATCCGTATATTTAACCCAATTGGCTACAGCAAATGATTCAGTAGCAAGAAGAATGAAGGTTTACTATGATACTCAAGTTAAATCTGCTAAATTTCTATCAAAAAATAAAGCACTAATAGAAATGATAAAAACCAAGGAGTTTACAAAAGCTTCTGATTTTTTAAAAGGATTTCATGACTCTATGGGGATCTATGAAAATGTTTTTATTTCTACTGCTGAATCTGATACAGAAATCATTGCAGACGGATCTGGAGGAAAAGCGATAGGCGCACATTGGGCTAATACAGGATATGATGAAAATATCAAAAAGGCACTAACCGGTAACATTGGGGTAAGTGATCCTAATATTTCACCTATAACAGGGCTTAGTGTTGTTTTGGTCACTGTTCCAATGTTCCATGAAGGGAAAATAATTTCTATAATGGGATTAGCTTTTGATGTTGGATCTTTTTCCGAAAATCTAATCAAAAGTGTTCAAATAGGAAAAACAGGTTCGACGGATGCTGTGAGGTTCGATGGACTTATTTTTGCGTCCAAGGTTAAAAAACATGTCTACAAGCTTGACTTGAGTAAACTGGAATGGGGTAGACAAATCATTAATGCCCCTAGTGGTGCTATTGTAAGATTTGAATTAGACGGATCCAAACGAATAGCTGCTGTAAATCGAAATGAGGAGTATAAATTTATCTCAACATCTACTTTGTATGTTGATGATATCATCGATGATGCAATGACAATGGCAAGAATGCTTGCTTTAACAGGTGTCATTTCTTTAATTATAGTAATTGTTCTCGGGATTCTGATCCTCTTTCGCAGACTGAATCCACTCACTCATTTAGTCAACGTTATCAGAAATATTGAGGAAACATCTGATTTTAGTCAAAGAGTTAAAAAAACCAGTAACGATGAAATAGGCGAAACCCAAAATGCACTAGATACATTCCTATTGAATTTGAATAAGTTTATCAATGATATTGGTAATGTAATGAATGCATTCTCAAAAGGGGATCTCACTGTGGAAGTTATTGATAATCAGAAGGGAGATCTAGAAGTCCTTAAGAATAACACTAATAAGTCCATTGAAATATTGAATTCTATGATACAACAGGTGAAATCCGGATCAGAACAAATTTTAATGGGAGCTGAACAGATTTCTTCCAGTTCACAAACCCTAGCTCAAGGAGCTACTGAACAAGCTGCATCGTTACAAGAAATTACCTCCAGTTTGAATGAGGTTAATTCGATGGCAAAGAAGAATGCCGAAGGTAGTACACAATCAGCTCAAATGACAAATAATACAGCTAGGTTGGTTGACGAAGGGACTGCTCATATGGATGAAATGACAAGTTCCATCACTAAAATTGAATCCTCAAGTCAGAAAATTCAAAAAATTATTAAAGTAATTGATGAAATTGCTTTCCAAACCAATCTCCTAGCTCTGAATGCAGCAGTGGAAGCAGCAAGAGCAGGTAAGTATGGAAAGGGGTTTGCTGTTGTTGCTGAGGAAGTAAGGAACTTAGCAGCCCGTAGTGCAGAAGCAGCCAAAGATACTGCAGAGTTAATTGAAACATCAGTTAAACAGGTTAGTGAGGGTGTTATAAACGCTAGTAAAACTCAAGATGTATTAAAACAAATTGCCAATGAAATTGATAAAGTAAATAAAATTGTAGAAGAATCTTCAGTGGGAGCGGGAGAACAAAGCGTCGCTATAGACGAAATTAATAAAGGGTTGGACCAAATGAATGTCGTTGTCCAAACAAATTCTTCAATTTCAGAAGAGGCTGCCTCAGCATCAGAAGAGCTTAGTGGGCAGGCGTTGGAATTACAAAACCTGATAGGTCGCTTTAAAGTAAAACAAACAACATCTCAGCAACTAATACCAACCCAATCAGAGTTTCCTGTTGAAAAAGCAATAAAATCCTCGAAAATAATTACCTTGAATGATGAAAATTTTGGGAAATATTAAAAGGATAAATTATGTCACAAATAGAAATTGAACAGTACAAAGAAGAGCTTGATGAACATGCGTTAATTCTCTTACATTAAATTCAAAAAATTCCATGAAATGATGGTAGAATCTTTCCTGCCATCATTTCAGGAGTGAGGCTAGGGAGATACTAAATGAAGCTGAAATATCTCATAATTATCAACCGCCATATTGTTTGAGGCACACGTATACGCCTATTTGCAAGTCAAATGGTATTCCGAAAGAGCTGAAAAAAAGACTTATGGGGCATAAAATTCAGCAAAATGATATGTCTGACTAGCTGTACCAACAGTAAAGTTGTAGGCTTGGGGTTTAGGTCATATCTGCAATTTTGACAAGAAACAACTAAATAGTTGACTATTTATCTAATATTTTTGATACATGAGAATACTACTTATCTCTTCCGCATTGTTTACCCCAATACTACAAGAATTTGCAATATTGAGTGGACTGTTACTGGTCGGTGTCTTTTTAAGAGCAAAAGTAAAACTGTTTCAAAACCTTTTTTACCCGCTTCGGTGATCGGTGGATTTGTTGGTTTGTTCCGATCAACGCATCTGTCCCCCTGAGGATGGGAATGGATAATTCATCAGATGTATTCCAACCTCGCATGTCTGCATACATGCGAGCAGACACGGGTGCTTGATTCCTTCGGCAAAAAGCGATGTTCTTTATCACAAAACCAAATATTAGGTATTATGAAACCAATATATCAGATTTTGGCGGTTCTTTTTTTGCTGGGAACAGCCCTATCACCAGTTGTCTTCGGTAAAGAGAATCAGATTTCTATCTATAAAGGATCCCCAGCAGAGATTGGAAATGCTCACGGACAGGGATTTAAGACTGATATCAAGCACTCTCTGGATGTCCTTCTCCGGAAAATCAAAACCGCCGGATATTCAGACCAACAGATCAATGAGGTTCTTTCAGCCAGGAAGGTTAGCCTGAAAGAGCATGCCCCCCATATCTTGGAGGAATATCAGGCCATCGCATCAACTACTGGAGTGTCGCTGCAAGATATTTTGGCATTAAATACTTTCATCGGCTTTGGCACATTGGGAGAAAAAGAGGGAAATGATGAATGCACCTCATGGCTTGCTGTTGGTACCGCAACCATGGATGGAAGAAGTTACTTGCACAAAAATCGGGATTTTTACCCCAATCCCCAGGCAGTCTTTAAAGTCAGTGGAAAAGGAAAGAACTCTTTTCTGGCGATCTCGGATAAATCATGGCTAGTAGTCACCTCGGGAATGAACGATAAAGGGCTGGCCATCAGCAATAACGTCGTCGGCTTTAACAACCTGAATCTGTTTGGACTAGATGCGTTTACAATTCACCGACGGGTACTGGAAGAAGCTGAAACTGTCGAGGAAGCCTATGAGTTGATTAAAAACTTCCCCCGGATCAATGCCAATATCTTTTTCATTGTCGACCGGGAAAAAGGAGCGATTATTGAAGCCGATTCCAAAGAGATCAGTTCATTTGAAGACTCTATCGTTGTTAATGGTTTTGGTGCCAGGGCAAACATGTTCGAGATCCTGTCCGGCTCAACGAACTGGGACAGCATTCGCCGATCCGGCGCAGCCAAGGCATTTCTTCAACAACGGCTGGGCTCGATTTCAATCCTGGATATGAATAACCTTTCTCGACACATATTCGTCTACAACGATGGGATTGCATCAGATAATGATTCTAGTGACGGCTTATGTGTTAACAAAAGATTATCACCTCACCGAAAAAAGTATCTGCTAACAAAACCGGTCCTTCATCAAAACAACATCTTCCTATAATTTCGAATAGTTATTACACATCATTCCTGATTGAAAATACCACAAATTCTGAGTACATTTTTCACTTCAACCAAATTTTTAAATGGAGTGTAGGCAGGATTATTTGTAAAGTAATTACCGGATTGAGTGTAAAGTGTTTACTGGATTTAATGTACAGATTTACTGGAACACACAAAAATTGACTGATAAGTCAATCCTCCTACATATCATTCCAAAACTCAATACCTGGCAACTCCACCTGTCAATGGCGTCTAAATTCCAGAAATAGCTAGCTTTCTAAAAGCACCAGCCTAATAGGCAGATGCTCTCAGACAACAGAATTATCCCTGCTTCAGAATTAGTGAGTAATCAACAGCGACACAACTGCACAAGTTTTTGGTATGATAAGATAATACCCTCACAAGAGATACCAGTCTGTTTGATCCTGTGACCATCAGTCTACTAGGTTGAGGGTCTTTGATTAGAGTATTGATATAAACGTTCATATTCGAGGAAATTATGGCTTTGATTAAATGTAAAGGTGTGGTCATGAAGTTAGTAATACAGCTCAAAACTGCCCTAAATGTGGCTATGCGCTAAAGAAAGTCAGAAAAAAGGCAAGATGTGGAACTTTGATTATTGTGGTGATAGTGGTTTGGATTGCAGTTACAGTTTTTGCTCCAGATAAAGAGAAACATCAGCCAAGCAAGCCTGCAAGAAGAACGGTCAAATCAGCAATTGGTTATGTCAAAAAGCATATACCTTCTAATTACAAAACAACAAACTGGTATCATGAAAATTGGAAACAGAATAATATTGGAAACAATGTCTGGAAAGTTTCTGTCGCAGATGGATATTGGAAGATAGATTTTAATACTGGTTTGTGCTCCGAAACAGGAAAATATGTTTCTATTTGCTCGGGTAATGGAACTGCGAAGACATATTCAAATTTGAAATATTGTAAACCATCAAGTATGTGTGAAAACTAGAAATGGTATATTAAATCTGTAGCCATTTTGAGGGATACTTAGTCGATCTTAAAAATGGCGAAATTGATAACAGAGGAATTTGAAGAGTTGTTTGCAGATTATCCGCTTTACTCACAAGAACATGAATCTGATCCATTGGTTGTTGCCAAGCTGTTTGGCGTCATGGTTTCTTTTAGAATATGATCAGTCGAGAAGATTACATTTTGCTGGGTGCAAAGCTTAGCAGAAGAAGAGTATGGATATGTCAGCTTAATTGAAATGGAATCCATCGAAGGACCTTTGGGGTATCGGGATTGAGCAAGACCTGTACTTTCAGCAGAAAAGATTGAGTGAGATGAAGAGGTGCAACACAAAAAAGTTGCAAAAAGCTAAAATAGGTCTGGACTCAGCAAGTATACATATGTAATATCCAAAGCTATGGACTGGCCGTTAAAAATACAGGGACGCCTTTTAGCAGAGGCGGAAGTA
>Ga0307989_1000509_pt1 | contig 25378 bp, 22 predicted proteins | sample EllFjometagen185_FD_203164 | JGI IMG/M metagenome (GOLD analysis project Ga0307989, IMG submission 203164) | Marine microbial communities from Ellis Fjord, Antarctic Ocean - #185 | ecosystem: Environmental > Aquatic > Marine > Unclassified | place: Southern Ocean | collected 2014-10-08 | reverse complement strand
ATAGTTGCTAGAAAAAAAGGAAGTCAATTAATATTAATATGACTTCCTTTTATTTACTTAATTGCTTTGATAAATGATCCATCAGGATTAGGATGATCTTTAATATACTCTATTATTGGATCATAATGTTCGTCTTTTCCTGGTTTACAGTCACTCAAATGTTCCACATTTCCTTCGACGATTCCTTCGGCAAATCCAGCACACCCAGGGTATCCACATGCACCACAATTATACTGTGGTAATAGATTAGTTATTGTTTCAATTCTCTCATCAATTTCTACTTTAAGATAGTCAGCGGCAAATGCTAAGCCAAGGCCTAAAAGTAAGCCCATTGCTGCTAATGTTATTATAGCTGCCATAACTCCACCTCTATTTCTTATTTCCACATGTGAAACTATGACAAGATTCACATGTAGCTTCATCTACTACTAATAAACACTCTTCAGGAATTGGTGTATTCTTATTAAGCATATAAGTTACTATATACATTGTCACAAGACTTCCAATTACTAAAACAGGAACCAAGATATTCCCCATTAAATTATTCCAGCCAATCCTAAAAATGCTAGGCTCATTATTCCAGCTACTACTAAACTAATTGGAACACCTTTCCATGCTGCAGGTACATTACTACCATCTAATTTTTCTCTAATTGATGAAAAAGCAAATATAATTAATCCAAATCCTAGTCCCGTTCCGACACTTACTGAAACTGCAGTAAATAATCCTTCCCAGTAAGGAGTTGTTTCAGTCCAAATACCAGTGATATTTCCTTCACTTACACCTAGTATTGCACAGTTAGTTGTAATAAGAGGTAAATAAATACCTAAACTTTTATATAAAGGTTTACTAAACTTTTTGATAACCATTTCAACAAATTGCACTAGACTAGCAATTACTAATATAAATGCGATTGTAGATATATATGGTATATCGAATGGATAAAGCACTAAATCATATATTGTATAAGTAACCGCAGAAGCTATTACCATAACAAATAGTACAGCTGCACTCATTCCAACAGCACTACTACTTTTCTTACTAACACCAAGGAAAGGACAAATACCAAGGAATTGCATTAGGATAACATTATTAATCAACATTGCTGAAAGAATTGCTGTTGCAAATACTGTAAAACTCATACTATTCACCTGCCTTTGCTAATTTAATTGCTGTTGCTTTTTTCTTTTCTAAAGCAATTCTTTTTTTCTCAATGATAAGTAATTTCTTAGCTTCTATTTCTCTTTTGTCTTGTCTCGTTTTTTTGAATTGAAAGCTTGCAAGTATAATTCCAAGAGCGATAAATGCACCAGGAGGTAAACTAAATACAGCAAGACCATAGTCAGCGATAACAAATCCGTCATTCCAAAGATGAATAATCCAATCAAGAGTAAATAGGTGGATTGGTTGATCTACAAAGAATGGTAAATAAACACCCCACTGAATTCCACCAGTTGAGAGGAACTCTCTGAATATCCCTATAACTACTAGCGCAAATGTAAATCCAAGTCCCATACCAATTCCGTCAATTGCACTATCAACTACGTTGTTTTTAGATGCAAATGCTTCTGCTCTACCAAGTATTAAACAATTCACTACAATTAATGGTAAGAATACTCCTAAAGCGTCATATAGTTCAATTGCGTAAGCAAAAGTTAACATTTTTACTACAGTAACGAATGTAGCTATAATAACTATATATGCCGGAGTTCTAACTTGATCAGGTATAAATCCTTTAACTAAACTCACAACAATATTACTTCCTGTTAAAACAAATACAACAAGTAATCCCATTCCAAGAGAAGTTTCAAATGTAGCAGTAACTGCAAGCGCAGGACACATTCCAAGTAAGAAGACAAATATTGGGTTTTCTTTAAAGAATCCTTTTAAGAAGTTTTCTTTTTTACTCATTATTCATCACCTCTATTTCCCAAGTAATATGTACTTGCTAAATCAACTGCATTCGTAACAGAACCATATGTATATGAAGCCCCTGTAAATGAATCTATACTATAATCAGCAATATCTTGATTAACAAATCCACCTAAATATTTAGTTTCAATCTTATTAACAAACGTCGGAGTATTATTATTGCTTCCAATGACTACTTTTGCAATATTTCCAGATAAATCGATACCAACAATTACAGTTATATCTCCATAATTATTCTTAGTAATATCTTTATATGCATATCCGTAAATAACTCCATCAATTTTCAGACCATTACTATCAGCTTCATAAATTAAAATCTCTTGATCTAATTCACCATCTAATTCTATTATTTCTAAAAACATATTAAAGTCATCTGACAAAGCAAATATATCTCTATAATATGCTTTTTCTTGTTCTACAATATTAGCTTCAATTTGTTCATAAGTAAGTTCATTAACACTAAATATGATTAACCCACTTAATCCACCAATAAACACTAAGACAAAAGCTGTTTTAAGTTTATTCAACATAATAAACACCTACTAACGTAACAATAATACTAACTAGTATCACAATACTAAAGATTATTTTTGCTCTTTTAGTTGTTTTACTATTTGTCCATTTATAGTAGTCAAAACTAGAAACGAACATATTCATAATAAGTATTGCGAACATTACCCCTTCTGGGTATGCTCCAAATACTCTAATAATAAATGTTAGGAATCCAAGCGCAAATCCAAAGTATATCCGACCTGGTTTTGTAATTGGGGAAGTTATGGGATCTGTTGCCATAAAGATTGCCCCAAATACCAATCCACCACTAAACACATGGAATAAAACATAGTCAAAACTAATTCCTTTAAAGATAGCAACAGCTCCAGCAAGTAAAGCAACAGTTCCAATATAAGCTATCGGAATTCTAACTTCAAAACTGGTTCTCAACGCTAAATATAATCCACCAATTAAGATTAGTATTACACTCATTTCTCCAATACTTCCAGGTATAGCCATTCCCGTGAATAAATCAGCAATGCTATAACTATCTAACACAGCCATATTAAATACATCATCATTTAACACTCCCAATGGAGTGGCTTGCGCTATTGCATCAATATCAATATCAAATGACATTAAAGTACCAAAACTAACTATGATGAATACTCTACCTAGAGCTGCAGGATTAAAGATATTTTGTCCTATACCTCCAAAGATTAACTTACCAAATACAACACCAAATACTGCCCCTATCATAACAACATACCAGGGAGTAGCATCAGGCAAGATTAAAGCATAAATTAATCCACTTGTTATAGTACTAAAATTATATAATGTAAAACTCTTGTTTTTCCATTTGAATTTTTCATCATCAAGTTTATCAACTATTTGATAATAAATATATTCTGCCGCCATCATTGATAATATACTTACTAGTATTATCATCACTGCAGCCATTCCAAATTTATAAATTGCAAATATGGTTACTGGTAAAAGAGCAATAAATACATCTCTCATCATTCTAGTAACATTTGCTTTAGGTCGTCTTAAATAAGGGCTAGTTTTTCTAGTAATTTTCGGCATTATAGTTTCCATAATTATCACCCAATTAACTTTTTAGCTTTACGAACGTAGTCAGTTACATGGATTTTACTAGTACACACATATGCACATAATCCACACTCAATACATTCATTAGCTCTAAGTCCTTTCATCACGTCTTTATCATTTCTCTTAACAGCGTTCATTATTTGAACAGGTTGTAAAAATGCAGGGCAGCTATAAACACAACTACCACATCTTACACATTGTTCTTCAACATATTCAACATCTTTTAATATGATTACTGAAGTTGTAGTTTTAGATACAACAACATCACTAGTTGTAACACTAGTTCCCATCATTGGGCCACCCATAACCATAACCACACTTTTTTCATCAGTAAATCCATCACATAATTCAATTAATTCATTAACACTTGTTCCAACTCTAACAAAAATATTTTGAGGGTATTTAATAGCGTCACCTGTAACTGTGAAATGTCTTTTTGTAACAGGTAGATTGTGTTTGATCGCATCAAACACACCAACAGTAGTTGATACATTAAATCCGATAACTCCATATTTAGTAGGAAGTTCTCCTGGTGGTATTCTTATTCCCAATGCTTGTTCAAACATCTCAACTTCCCAACCTTGTGGGTAGTAATTACCTAGTTTAACAACTTGTATATTAAGTTCTGGGAACCTAACATTAAGTACTTGTGTTAACACTTCATATAAAGGGTTCTTCATCGACTTAATAGCTATTAAAGCATGATTTACATTTAAAGCCTGCATAATATAAGATAGTCCCGTAATAACTTCTTCAGGATGTTCTAATATTAGTCTATAATCACTACTTAAATAAGGCTCGCACTCAATCGCGTTTATAACTATTGTATTTATCTTTTCTTTAGTAGCAAGCTTGATATAAGTAGGGAATCCACTTCCTCCAAGACCAACAAGAGATTTGTCTTTAATTATTTCAACCATATCTGTTTGAGTTAACTCTTTAATAACTGAATCTGGTCTATCAAACACAGACTCATGAGGTGTTTCTAAAAAGTCGTTTTTAATTTCAAGCACATCAACTTTTCTACCAGTACGATGTAGTTTTTTACTAATAACTCCAACTGTTCCGCTAACAGTGGCATGAATTGGTTGCTCAAAGAATCCACCATGTCTTACACCAATTTGTTGTCCAAATAAAACATGATCTCCTTCTTTTATAGATAAATCATATGTTTTACATCTATTATTCATAAGAAGTATAAACACAGATTGTGGATCTAAATATGTTAACGTAGGCAAAGCCTTCGTTAGTAATTTATAATCTTTTACTCTCTTCGATTTTTTAATCATACATTCACGTCCTCTAACTAAGATTATATTGTATCAATAATACTCAAAACATTATTTTTGATTAACTTATTTTTGCTTTTTGAATCTTCTAAACTTTCACCTAAAACACCAATATAAATCTTTAACTTAGGTTCAGTTCCACTTGGTCTGAGTACAAACCAAGATCCATCTTCTATTGTATATTTAAGTACATTTGATTTTGGTAAATCAATTATACTTTCTTTTCCATTCTCATACATAATACTTAAGTTATAATCCTCAACTCTTATAACTTTTTTGCCACTAATAATTGTTGGTTGATTATTTCTAAAGTACTGTATTATCTCTTTTATTTTATTAGCTCCAGCTACTCCTTCAAGAACAACGTTAACTAAATCTTCAATGAAATATCCGAATTCTTTATACAAAAATAATAGATAATCATATAGAGTTAGTCCTTCAAGTTTACCAACGTTAGCTACTTCGCTTAGTAATAACAATGCTTGAATAGCATCCTTGTCTCTAACAAAGTCTTTTATAACATATCCATAACTTTCTTCATATCCAAACATGAATTCATATTCAGTATCTTCGATAAGTTTTGCTTGTTCTCCAATAAATTTAAATCCAGTTAACGTACTTACAACATCCATGCCGTAACTTTTCGCAATAGCAGCTCCAAACTGACTAGTTACGATAGTGTTATATACCATACCTTTTTTCGGTAAAGTTCCTAATTCTTTTCTAGTTCTAAGAATATAGTCAACTAAAATAGCTCCGGTTTGATTCCCGGTTAATAATATATATTCACCTTCATGTAAACAAGCAACACCAAGTCTATCTGCATCTGGATCAGTTGCAATCAAGATATCTGCGTCAACTTCTTTTCCAAGTTTTATAGCATACTCAAAAGCTTCTTTATTCTCAGGATTAGGACTAATAACAGTCCCGAAATTTGGATCAGGGATCATTTGTTCCTCAACAGGATTAACGTCATATCCATTTCTTGATAATGCTTCATATCCAAGAGTTGCACTAGTCCCATGAAGTGGAGTGAAGACAATCTTTAGTTTCTTAGGAACATCTTTTCTTAATTGCACTGTATCTACTGCATCTAAATACAAATCATCAATCTCTTTACCAATAACTACACTCATACCTGATTCTAATAACTGATCATACTCAATATAATCAATTGCAAATACATCTTCTACGCTTTCAACTAATTCTATTACTTGATCTGCAAATTTAGGAACTAATTGACAACCATCTTCATCATATATTTTATAGCCATTATATTTAGGAGGATTGTGACTCGCTGTAACAACAATCCCACCAATAGCATTTAACTGTCTAACAGCAAAACTAAGTTCAGGAGTTGGTCTTAATTTATCAAATAAATAAGTCTTTATTCCAAAACTAGCAAGTACGCTCGCACTTTCACGAGCAAACTCAACACTTTTATTTCTATTATCATGAGCAATTACAACACCTCTAGAAACATCTCCTCCATACTTATTAAAAAGATATTTACCAAAGCCATAATTTGCTTTTCTAATTGTATATTTATTCATTCTATTTATTCCTGCACCTATAATGCCACGCATTCCACCAGTTCCAAACTCTAGCGTTTTATAAAACGCATCCTCAATGTCATCATTATTCATGATTTCTAATTCATTCATAAGCTCAGTATCTAAGCCCTTAAAAGATTTCCATTTCTCAAATTCAAGTTTAAACATTATATGTCACACCTTTCGTCAAAATACCAACTAATATTATATAATAAAAAGACTAATTTTACAATCAAAAATAGTCTTTATACGAAATTGTTTAAATTTGGATTTTCATCCAATATTATTCGTCTTTTTTTAGGAAATTTTTATATGTTAAATCTATTCCAATTGCCCCCAAAGGAGCACTAATGATTATTGCAAGTACTGCGAGTGCAAGTATTAGTTCACCAGATGGAACTCCTAGTGCAAGAGGCACTGCTCCTATTGCAGCTTGAACTGTTGCTTTTGGTAAATATGAAATTCCCGCAAATAGCCTTTCATATTTGTTAAGATTCGTTTTAATTAGACTAATCATTACTCCACTAAATCTAAATAATAACCCAGCTGATAATAGAACAAGTGCAAGTAATCCTGCATCAAGTGCAACACTAATATCTACCGCTGCTCCTACAAGTACAAATAAAACTAATTCTGCAAAGACCCATAATTTAGAAAACTTATCTCTTAGTCTAATAGCTCTTTCTTCACTTTGATTTAAGAATGTAATTCCCAAAACCATAATCGCAAGTAATCCTGAAATCGCGATATAATCAACTACAAAATCTTCTAGTGAAATAATAAAGAATGCAGCAGCTAGAATAATTAGAACTTTTATTGTATCTCTAACTCTGAATTTAGCGAATACTTTTGATAATAGGAATCCAGTAATCCCACCTAGAAGAGCTCCTAGAACAATAGAAATTGGAACTACATATAAACTAGTCAAACTTACATCACCAGTTTGATACATACTGATAAATGCACTAAATAATACAATTACATATATATCATCAACACTGGCAGATGCCATAATCAAATGTGGTATTCTTTTTTCTTTCCCATATCCTTGATCCATTAACTTAATCATTTTGGGTACAACAACTGCAGGACTTACTGCGGCCAATACTGATCCTAATATTGCTGCGTCAATATATGAAATATCAAACAGTAAAGGTGCAACGATTATTATTGTGATTATTTCTAATGTAGCCGGAAGAAATGACATTAAAAGTGCCGGTCTACCTATTTTCTTTAAATCACTAATGTCTAAATTAAGACCAGCTCTTATTAAAATTACAATCAAAGCTACTTCTCGTAGATCTCTTGATATATCTAGAATACTAGAATCAATCATATTTAGTGCAAATGGTCCAAGAACAACACCTGTAATAATCATTCCAATAAATCCAGGCAACTTAACTTTTGTAAAAAATTCACCAAGTATTAACCCGATAGTAAATATTAAAGCTAAACTAAACAACATATTATTTCCTCGTTTCCATGACATAGGTATTAAAAAAGCCGAAACCCCACCCTGATAGGTAGAAGTCATCAGCACAAAATGCGGTTTTAGAATTAACTAAGGGAGAACATCATTCCCAAATATTATTATACATAAAACAATTTATAAAATCAATAAAAAAAGGTAATCGCTTTTAACACAATTACCTAAATTATTTAATTTATAATAAGTCGTCTCCAGGATTCCAACCACAAGGAACCATATGTCCTTCTACTTCTTCTTGGAATACTTGTAAAGTTCTTAATACTTCATCAACGTTTCTTCCACCTTCACCGTGATTCACATGTGCAGCTTTTAGAATTCCGTCAGGAGCAATAATAAATGTCCCTCTCCATGCAATACCTTTTTCATCATCTAATATACCGTAAGCTTCACTTACAACATGATTATTATCCGATGCATGAATATGTTTAAGTCTTTCTAAGTCGCTTCTTTCTTGCCAAGCTAAATGACTAAATACAGAGTCAGTAGAACAAGCAATTAATTCAGCGTTCATCTCTGCAAATTTTGCAGTTAATGCGTTAAATTTTTTAATCTCAGTTGGACAAACAAAAGTAAAATCAAGTGGATAAAAATATAACACTACCCATTTACCTTCTTTAAGTAAATCATCTAAATTTACTTTACCAAATCGATCTAAGAAATCTCCAGTTGGTAATACTGCGTCCATTTCAAATTTAGGTGCAGGTTTCCCAACTTTAGCTCCAGTTACATAAAAATCATTTTCAAATTTCATTTTTTATTTCCTCCTATTAAATTCTACTTCTATATTTTAATTCAAAATTAAAATTTTTACAATTAATATACTTTTTTTTACACAAGTAATATTATTTCTTCTTACGAATGTATTTCACTATTTCGTAACGAATTTTTAGAATAAAATATCCAACAAATAAAACAAGATATATTCCAAGATTAGGCATATCTGCAGTAACTATTAAATGAATAAATAATGCTATATAAGAAAGATATGCAAGTTTTTGTAACGCAACCCATGCATAACGACTCATTTTCTTTCTAATTTTATAAAAAGAAGTTATAAATAAAGGAATCATTATACCATATCCAAGAACTCCCCATAATGGAAGTGAGATGTCACCTTGTAACCACTCAAGCAAATACTTTGTAGCGTGAGGAGTAATCAAAATAAATCCAATTATTGAATACTCTCTTCTAAGTCCAGATAATTTGATCCTTAGTTTAGATTTATCTTTTAATGCACCGTTTAGCATTACAACATAGAAGAAACCAAGTCCTACAAACCCTTCGATAAATGGATCAAACAATTTCACTGTGTCTTGAAGTATAAAAGCGATAATCGAAAATATCGTTACTCCAATATAAATATTTGAATTATACTTGCGTATAAATTTCCCTTTGAATAACGCTAATAAAATTAATATCGTTACAAATAATACTACTATCATTTTAAATCACTCTCTTTCTCGAACCATGTTGTAAAATTTCAATTCTACTATTAAATATTTTTAATACTTCTTCTTTGCTTAGGTTTTCTGTTTCAAATTTTATAAAAGTATTTACTACTAAAATCATTGTCATTTCTACTAAATCTAAAAATTCTAAATCATTTATTTTGTAGTCCTTTATATCAAATAAATTGGAAAACTTATCCTCTTTTTCCTTAGAATTTGTGCTGAGTGGTAAAATAATTGAATCTTTAATTGAGCCTTTTTTATTAACTTGAATATAATGAATATAGTTTCTAAACAAAGAATATTTGTTTTCAGTAGAAAAATTTTCAAAATCATATTCAAATAGTCTTTTAACAAAAACAAAAAAATCTCTATTTGATTCTTTAATTATATCTTTTGCATGACTAAATCTTTTTTCTCTCACTTGTTTAAAGATATAATTGAATAACTCTTCTTTATTTTCAAAATATGTGTAAAAAGATCCTCTTGATATTCTCGCTGATTTTATGATAGAATTTACACTAACTTTTTCAAAAGATTTTGTTGTAAATTCCTTAATTGCTACGTTTAAAAACATTTCTTGTTTTTCTTTCGGTATATGATTAAACATATCTTTAGGCATTTTTTTCACCTCTCCATCCAACACAATAAACACGTCTTTCTATTACGTCTTCAACATTATAGTTGACACAGTGTCATTTTGTCAAGGCGTTTGCAAAAAAAACAACACTTTTTGTGTTGTTTAAATTGTTATTTTCTTAACGAGAATAGATATGGTAATAATGTCAATGTCACTAAAACACTTACACTCATACTTACCCACATTAATATAGATACATTTAAATGTATGTTTAGCGGAGAAAGCATTAAAATACTTAGCCCAAGTGATATTCCCATTGCATTTGTGATTATTGGTCTAGAAGAATTCTTGTACGCTTTTTCAATAGCTAAATTATTATCGTTACTCTCTTTTAAATAGTAACGATAAACACTACTAAAGTGAACTGCATAGTCTATTCCTACTCCTATTGTAATACTAAATATTATTACTGTAGTAATATTTAAAGGAATACTAGAAATCCCCAAGAATCCATACAATGCAATCACAGTAATTACTATTGGGATTAAGCTGTAAAATGCTATTTTGAAACTTTTTAATGATATGACAAGCATTATAAGTACGAAGCTTAAAGCAAACAATATACTGGTTACTTGCATCTCAGATATATTCACATTTAAATCTTTCATTAAATACTGAACACCTGTAACGCTACTATTTATATTGTTTTCTTCAACACTATCTTCGATTGCAGCTAAAGTACTATTATTTAAATCTTTTGGAAATACTAATAATCTAACTATATTTTCTTCTTCGGATACTAAGTTATTTACAACACTATTATCATCACTTGAAATACTATTGAAAATCATAGATAAAGTAATATCATCAGGTATATCTCCAGATGCATTAATATGATAGAATATCTCTATAAATTCGTACGGATTAATTACCTTATTTACTTCATCTAAACTGTTTAATTTACTTGTTAAATCTTTTACTTCATTTAACGATGTGATTGACAATGGTGTTGAATCAAACTCCACAGTTACATATAGCGGAATACTGCCACCATTTACTTCCTCAATCTTGAGAGCATTTTTATTAACAACAGTATAATCTTTATATATCATTAACATGTTAAATTCATTATTAATGTTAGAAAAAGAGAATACAGTTATTATTATTATTGTTCCAACAATCATTAATGATGGAATTCCCCAAAGTTTTTTAATATATATTGATAAATCAAATCTTTTTTTATGGACATGTTTAGGTAACATATCAATATCTCCAGAAAGTAATAACGGTAGTACATACCATGTTGCTATCCCTGCAAATAAAATACCAACAGATGAATATACGGCTAAATCAAAAACACTATCAGTCTTCATTGTTAATAAAGAAATAAAACCGACCATTGAGGTTAAGGTAGTTACTATCATTGGAATACCTACAATAGTTAATGTTTCATTTAAACTAGTGTGGTTATCTTTACCCTCAATCTTGGAATCTTGGAAATGAGACATAAAGTGTAGGCCATCAGCACTTCCAATAACTATAATCAAGATTGGGACAATGGCAGTCATGATGTTAACTTCATTACCTAACCAACCAATTAATCCGAAAGTCCATAAAGAACCCATAGCTGCAGGTAATATGCTCATAAATGTAGGCTTCATAGAACCCATTTGCCATCTAAAAACTAATAAAATAATTAGAATTGTTAATGGTGGCAACAGTAATAATATTTTAATAATATAATCACTTATCTTTAATTGATTATATGAATCTCCTGATATATAAGATGTATATCCTGAATTTTCTAACATATCTTCAATTATTGTAATATCATTTTCGCCAAACTCATTTGAAAGAAATACTGTAAATGTTGAGTAATATATCTCTTCTTCAATTATTAATGGAGAAAAATCTTCAAATATACTATAGAAACTTAAAAGAGTTTCAGATGGAATATTCACTATAGGAGTTTCAACTCCATTTAATTGAATAAACTCAGGAGCTACCCCTTGTACAAAATCAATGTTCTCCATTTGTTCAAGATTTTCTTGAATGCTTCTTAAGTTTATAATTGCATCTTCATCAAATTCTTCATGCTCAACTAATATAATTATTTGATTTAATTCTCCAAAAACCTCTTCTAAATTTTCTAATCTTTCTTCATATTTAGATTCTTCTGGTGAAAAAATAGAAAAATCAGTATTAAATCTAATTTGTAACACTCCAATAAACGCTATTAGATTAATTAAAACAAATAATACTGTTAAAATAAATTTATTCTTGTAAATAAATGATGTGTATTTATTCATGTTGTCCTTCTTTCTAAAAACCTTCTTTATTCTTCACCAACAATAAAGATAGTAAAGATTATTTTCTATAGTTCTTCAACTACAGCTTTAATCCACAACGCTAATTTTTTACTTGCCTCATTAGCCATTTTAACGACGTTATCATGAGAATGTTTCATCTTTTGAATACCTGTAGCCATATTAGTAATTGTCGCAAAAGCTAAAGTGTTAAGTCCTAGATAATTGCTTACGATAGTTTCAGGTACTGTTGACATTCCAACAGCGTCACTACCCATACCTTTAATCATGTTAATTTCAGCTTTTGATTCATAATAAGGTCCAATAAATCCTGCATACACACCTTCAACATAAGGTATGTCTAATAATTCAGCTTTGGCTTCTGCTATTCCTCTTAATTCCAAACTATATGGTTCAGTCATATCAGGGAATCTTTCCCCAAATCTATCTTCGTTTAATCCAACTAAAGGATTTGAAGGCATTAAATTAATAAAATCATTAACTACCATAATTGAACCTGGACTTACTTTTTCTGTATTGATTCCCCCACATGAATTAGTAAGGATTAGATTCTTAATGCCCAATAGTTTAAATACAAATATGGGGAAAGTAATTTCTTTCATAGTGTATCCTTCATATAAATGAAATCTACCACTCATTAGTAACACTTCTTTTCCATTAAGGAAACCGTATACTAGTTTAGAAACATGACCTTTCACAGTACTCACCATAAAATTCGGTATATCTTCATAAGGTATTTCTACTTTATCAGTTAATTCATCCATAATACTAGTTAATCCACTCCCCAACACTATTGCTGTTTTAGGATTACCTTTAAATTGCTTTTCAATATACAATTTTGCCTCTAACGCTTTATCATACATAAAAATCACCTCCCAGTTAGTATAACAAAAAAAACGCCCGATAAGAAGCGTTTTAAGTTATTTGTTCATTGGTTTTAAGAAGCTTATTGATCTGTATACAATGAAGTATACACTTGTTATAACTGCACCCTTTAATAAATTAAAAGGTACATAAACAATCAAAATCGTTATCAAGTATCCACCGGATATATCTAATTCAAATGTAGCTGGAGTAACCCAGTCCTGAATATCTAGATATGTCAATTCACCAAACCAAATTGGTGTGATGAATAAGTAGTTTGCGACAGTTAGAATAATAGTAACTACTATTATCGAAATTATCGCAGAAAGTAAACGATTAAGATTTAATTTGTCAGTTGTGATGTACATTCCTAAAACATAAGACATACTAGCGATAAACGCTGTTATTTGTCCAATAAACATCGGACCTACAGCACCCTTAGTAAGAGCATGTATAATTGTTTTAAGTAACCCTACAAGTGCGGCTTCTTTCCAGCCGTAAAATGCAAAGATAACTAGAACAACAACATCGCTTAAGTCAATCATAAGGAATGGTACAAAAGGATATGGAATTTCTATTATCATTAAGATTGCACCAAGTGCAGACAAAATTCCTAAAGTAACCATTTTTTTTGTATCATTAGTCATATTGTTTCCTCCTTTAAGTTAAAAAAAACTAACGAATTAAATCTTCGTTAGGCTCATCAAAAAAGGGATATACTAAAATAATATCTTCTTTCATCTAGACTATACTATCGGTACAGGAGTTACACCTGTTCATGCGTCTTATCACGCGAGTGGACTATACCACCGGTCGGGAATTACACCCTGCCCTGAAGATTAATTCAAATATAGTATAGTTTATAATTTATACTATGTCAACCCATATAAGAAAAAGTGCATTTCTGCACTTTTAAATTAAAATAATCTTTCAGATAACTCGTCAACATTGTCAAGCCACTCTTCTAGTAATCCTTGGCTATCTAATATCTCAACTTGCATATTATCTTCTAACCTAGTAATGATAGATATAGCATCTTCACAAAGCGATAAAATTGAATTTGTAACTTTATTCTTAAAGTTAGAAACTAACTTTTCATATGTCATACCTTCAAGTTCAGGAAAACTTTCTGATTTACATTCGTATATAGCAGCAACAATCTCAATTGCAGCAACCGCTTGATTCACTTCTTCTACCTCTACTTGATCATCTGTAATAACAAGTTCAATCGCTGCAACTAATACTTCAAAAGCATTTTTATCTTCAAATTCTGCGATCAAATCAACTGCTCCGTCATTTTCAAAAAGACCTAATCCCCAGTATCCCATAAAGGTTCCTCCTATTTATATTTATTTAATAATTATACCATATTATACAATAACAATTGGCAATTGAAAAGTATATTATAAATAAAAAAATAAACGGCTTAAATAAGCCGTTTAAATTATTTAATTTTCTTAATATTCCATATTTCATTTGCGTATTGAGTTATAGTTCTATCACTAGAGAAATATCCACTTTTAGCAATATTTACAATACTAGCTTCAAGCCATCTATCCTCATCTTTATACATCTCATTTGCTTCTGCATGAGCATTTTGATATCCTATAAAATCTTTTAATACATAGTATTGATCTACTAGTAATAATTTTTCTCTTATTTCAGCAAATTCATGTTCATCAACATTCTCAAAGAATCCGTCAGTAAGTTGATCAATTACTTTTCTTAAGTCCTTATTGTTTTCATAAATTTCCAATGGGTTATATGAGTTAGATTTATTCATTTCATTCACTTCATCACTTGTTAATCCAAAGATTACAATACTATCATCTCCAACAAGTTCAGCAATTTCAACGTTAGCTCCATCAAGTGTACCTAGAGTAATTGCTCCATTCATCATAAATTTCATATTCCCAGTTCCGCTTGCTTCTTTAGAAGCTGTTGAAATTTGTTCGGAAATATCACATGCAGGCATAATTTGTTCTGCATATGTAACATTGTAGTTTTCTACAAAGACAACTTTTAACAACTTATTTGTTTCGTTATCATTATTTACTTTTTCTGCTATTGAAGTAATTAGTTTAATGATTTTTTTAGCGTAGAAATATCCTCCAGCAGCTTTTGCTCCAAAGATAAATGAATGAGGGTGATAGTTAGCTTTAAAATCTTTATCTGACTTAAGTTTATTGTAAACATGCATAATGTGAAGTGCATTCATTAATTGACGTTTATATTCATGCATTCTTTTAACTTGGATGTCAAATATTGAATTTGGATCTAAATTAATCCCTTGCTCTCTATTTATTCTATTCGAAAGTACTACTTTCTTTTTGTATTTCATATCTTTAATAAGTTTTCTATATTTTTTAGTTTTTGCTTTCGGTAATAGTTTTTCAAGTTCAAAAGGATTACTTTCCCAGTTATCTGAAACAGTATCTAATATCTCAGATAATTCTTTGTTTGAATGTTTCAGCCATCTTCTATGAGTTATACCATTTGTTTTATTATTAAATTTACCTGGGTATAATTCGTCAAAAGCTTTCATTTCTATATTCTTAAGAATATTGGTATGAAGAGCTGCAACACCATTAACACTAAACGAACCTACAATAGCAAGATGAGCCATATGTACTCTACCATATGATATGATAGCTAATTTATTAATATCTTCTTGGCTATAATCTTTTTCTATCAACATTGCGCAAAATCTTGTATTGATTTCTTCGATGATTTGGTAAATCCTAGGCAATACAGGTTCGAAAATATCCACAGGCCATTTTTCTAAGGCCTCTGATAGAATTGTGTGATTTGTGTAAGCACAAGTTTTATTAGTAATCTCCCATGCTTCATTCCAAGGCATATCATAATCATCAACTAATAACCTCATTAATTCAGGAATTAAAAGTGATGGATGTGTATCATTAATTTGTAGCACTAGTTTTTCAGGTATACTACTTAACGTTTTATATTTAGTAATATGTTTTTCTAGAACACTTCTTAGTCCAGCTGCACTGAAGAAGTATTGTTGTTTTAGTCGTAATACCTTACCTTCTTTTGTTGCATCATCTGGATATAGGAAACCACTTATATTTCTGATAGAAGTATCATATTCAAATGCATCAACAGAGTTTGGTCTTACATTGGTTGGCTCAGCGTTCCATAAGCGTAATTCAGTTACAACTCCATTTTTATCTCCCACAATAGGAACATCGTATGGAACTGCCTTAATTAATTCATCAGGATAATAAGCTGCATTACCTTCTTCAAAAGAAACATATCCTCCAAAAGGAATCATTAAACTCTCTTCTTCCATTCTGACTTCCCAAACATATCCATCTTTTAGCCAGTCATCAGGTTTTTCAATTTGATAACCATCTTCAATTTGTTGTTCAAAAAGACCATAGCGATACCTAATTCCGTTACCATATCCAGGATAACTTAATGAAGCAATGGAATCTAAAAAACAAGCAGCAAGTCTTCCAAGACCACCATTCCCAAGTCCAGCATCAGCTTCATAGTCTTCAACTTCATTTATATCAATACCCTCTTTATTAAAAGCACCTTCAACGATGTCTCTAAGTCCTAGGTTCATAATGTTATTCGTAATTAATCTACCCATTAAGAATTCCATTGAAAAATAATACACTTGTTTAAGTGACTTATTTTCTAAGTTTTCCTTCGTGTCGATCCAGTCCTTAGCGATAACTTCTGAAACCATTTCACCTAGTACATTATATTTTTGTCTAATAGTAGATTTCTCAAATTTTACAATATATCTTGTTTCCATACGCTCTTTAAATTCATTAATGAATGTTGATTCATCTTTAAAATAGTTACTCATACTCACAACTCCTTTTAATGCTTTTAGTATAACTTAATTGCTAAATAATTACATGTTTAATAATACTGGACCCGTTATCTTATTTAGTTCTTAGTCATCATTTTGTATAACTCTATATACTTTTGTGTAGATTTAGATAGACTGTTGTCTGATTTCATTGCTCTTTTTATTAATACATTCCATGCTTCTTTGTTATCTTTGAATAACTGATAAGCATTTATAATAACGCTTTTCATTTCTTCAGAGTCATAATTGTTAAATGTGAATCCATTACCTTTATTAGTTAAAGGATCATACCTTGTAATAGTATCATTTAATCCTCCTGTTTTTCTAACAATTGGAAGTGTACCATACCTTAAAGCAATCATTTGACCAAGGCCACACGGTTCAAATCTAGAAGGCATTAAGAAAACATCTGCTCCTCCATAAATATAGATAGGATTAGTGGCATCATAACCAATATTTAGTTTAATTTGATTTGGATGTCTTAATTCCAATTTTAATAATTCATCAATGTATTTCTGATCTCCAGCTCCAAGTAAAACAACTTGAATATCTTTATTTTCAAGTAGTTTATCAAAAGATGAAAGAATTAGATCAAACCCTTTTTGTTCAACTATTCTAGTAACAAGCCCAATTACAAAAGCATCTTTATTAACTTGTAGCCCCATTTTTTCTTGGAGATATAGTTTGTTAATTACCTTGTCTTTAAAACTATCTTTAGAGTAATTCTTTTTGAGTGATTTGTCTTTAAAAGGATCAAACGAACTTGAAATACCATTTAATATCCCATAAAAGTCTCTTTCTCTCTTAAACAAAGAGTATGTTAAATTCTTACCATAATACTCATATTTAAGTTCTTCTTTGTAAGTTGGTGAAACTGTAGATAATTTAGTAGCTGTATTAATTCCGATTTCAAGGAAATTGATATATTCTTCACGAATTGCGCATTTAGTTAATCCTACTTTTTCTAATATATCTCTTTTTGCTACCCCTTGATAATCTATGTTGTGAATTGTTAGTAGTGTGTTCGTTCCTTTATGGGGTGATTCTTCAATTAATAAAGGGATAAGTGAAGTATGCCAATCATGGATGTGGATTAAATCGAACACTTCTAAATCATTTAATAACTCAACTACAGCTTTATCGAAAAATGCAAATCTGTCCGCATCGTTTTCTAAACCATAAACTGATTCGTTATCAAAGAATTCAAAACTATCAATAAAAAAGTGTTTAACTTTTTTATATGTATATGAATAAATTCTTACTTTATGTTTTTGATTATCATAAATTATAGTTTTAGTAAATTCACTTTTTAATACTGATTCAAAACTTTTTCTAATCTTTTTGTACAGGGGTAATACTACAGTAGTATCTATCCCTTTTCGAGCAAGATTACGCGACAAAGAACCAAGTACGTCAGCTAACCCTCCTGTTTTTATAAACGGGTAAGATTCACTAGCTACAAGAAGCACTCTTAAACTGTCAAAATGTGTTACTATTTGCTCTTTTTGAGTAACATATGGATTTCTTAAACTTCCTTCTAACATCGTATCATGTTTAACAACAGTTTGTTTGTCTAAAATAGTAAAATTGATATGTGCATTTTCTTCAATTACACAATTGCTCATCACATAACTATTACTAACTACTGCCCCTTTTTTGACTATAACGTCTCGACCTAACACACTGTTTATTACAGTCCCATTAATGATAGACCCACTAGATACCATTGAATTAGTAATATTCACATGATTTAAATACTTAGCGGGTGGTGCAGTTTTTTCTTTTGAGTAAATTGGTCTATCTTCTCTGAAAATTGTTCTACCAATATCAAACCTTAATATATCTAGATTAGATTTCAAGTAGTTAAATGTATCATCAATAGTACGTGTATAGTTTCCATGTTTATAGATTTGAACATTTAGATTAGGAGCTTTTTCAACTAAATCTATCATTGTTTTATATTCTAAAGAATCATATGATTCAATATACTCAATCAACAATTTTTTTGATATAATGAATGTTTTTAAACGGATTTGTTCGTACATTATCTCTGTAATATCTGCTTTGTTTTTGATATGGTAATCCAAACAATCGTTAAAATCAATATTCCAAACAATGTTGGCAGAAGTAATAATCGCATACTTTTGACTTGATCTTTTAAAGAATTCTATATGTTCAAACATACGTTGAAAAGTAATCATCTCTTGGGGTGGAATATATAAATTTTTAGGTGGAAGAATAAATAGTCCATCTCTTCTTCTATCTAAATCCCATCTTTTCCCACTACCAACATGATCCTGAAGAGAACGATAATTTCCATAGGGAAAAATCGCAACATTAATTATATTTGAATTTCTAATGTTTGATAAAGTAAAATCAATCAATCTGTATTTACCAGAAAACGGTAAAGCACCAGGCATTCTATGTAAAGTAAGTTGTTCTAGGTTAACTTTAAATGTTGCATCAACAATCGCAAACATATTGTTATTCATGTGAATCACCCATTTTCCATAGGAATTCATTGTCGACAACAGTAACTTCATCAAAGACAAGAACTGAGTTTGCTAAAACAACAGAGTTTTTTATAATAAATGCATTCTCTATTATAGAATTTTTACCTATCTTAACGTTTGAATGAATTATAGAATCCTTTATTCTACATCCTTCAGTTACAACTACTCCACTTGAAAGAATAGAGTGTCTAATTTCTCCAGAAATTAGACATCCATCACTTATTAAACTATTTGATATTTTATCACTATAAATGATGTGGTGAGGAGGTAAATTTGAAGATTTTGTAAGAATAGGAAAATCGTTATAGTCATATGTTTTTAGGTAGTGTGGTTTATCTAAAATGTCCATATTAGCTTCGTATAAACTTTTAATAGTCCCAACATCTCTAAAATAGCCATCAAATTTATATCCGCAAACTTTTAGTTTTTTTTCTAAAGCTAAAGGTATAATATCTTTCCCAAAATCAAATTGGCTTCTGATATACGCATCTTGTAACAGTGTTCTTAGAACTTCCTTACTAAATACATATATTCCCATAGATGCTATTTTTGATTTTGGATGCTTGGGTTTCTCTTCGAAACTTAAAACATTTCCATATTCATCTAAATCTAATATTCCATATCTTGATGGATCGTCGTTTACTTCGAACGTTGAAATTGTAACGTCAGATTTATGTTCTTTGTGTGCTTCAATAAGCTTATTATAATCCATTTTATACACGTGATCTCCTGATAGTATTAGCACGTAGTCTGGATCATATTGATCAATAAATCTAAAGTGCTGATAAACTGAGTGAGCAGTTCCTTTTTGCCATAATTCTCCGGCAGTTGATGTGTAAGGAGTTAAAAAACTCACCCCTGCCTCATTCACGTCTAAATCCCACGTAGAACCATGTTCAATATAAGACAACAATTCATAAGGTTCATATTGAGTAATGATTCCTATAGTGTTTATAGATGAATTAGATAGATTACTAAGGACAAAGTCTATCAATTTATACTTCCCACCAAAAGTAACCGCAGGTTTTGCGGTTGTTTTTGTTATTTTTCCAAGTCTTGTACCTCTTCCTCCAACTAGCACCATTGCAACAACTCTTTTTTTCATTTAATCACCACACTTAATTATCGTAATGCTTAAAGGACTTAAAACTAGTTCAATAGACTGTTCCATATTATGCATAGGTAAGTCACTACTAAACATGTCTTCCCCATTAAACAAATTAGATCCTCCATATACTCCATAATCACTATTTATTATTTCATAGTATTTCCCCTTTTTAGGAACACCTATACAAAAGTTATGATGAGCCATTGGAGTTAAATTTAATACTATAACTGTAAAGTCTTTACTATCTTTAGCATATCTTATAAAACTAAAAACAGATTGATCTTTATTCATTGAATCAATCCACTTAAACCCTGCCTGTTTGTGATCAAGCTCATAAAGAGATTTTTCAGATTGTACTACTCTATTCATATCACTTACAAATTGATTAGCTCCACTATGTAAAGGATACTCAAGCAAATTCCAATCAAGTTCACTATGATCTTTCCATTCATGCATTTGAGCAAATTCTCCACCCATGAACAATAATGTTTTTCCTGGGTGAGTAAAGAATAACCCCATTAAAGATCTGTAGTTTGCAAACTTTTGCCAGTAGTCTCCAGGCATTTTGTCTACTAAAGATTTTTTACCATGGACTACTTCATCGTGGCTTAGAGGTAAAACATAGTTTTCACTAAATGCATATTCAAGACCAAATGTAATGAAATCATGGTGATGTTTTCTGTGTATCGGATCTTTCTCAAAATATTCTAATGTGTCATTCATCCAACCCATATTCCATTTATAGTTAAATCCAAGTCCACCTTCATGAACTGGATGTGTAACTTTAGGAAACGCAGTTGAATCTTCTGCGATTAATAAACAATTATTATATTCCTTAAAGACTTCTGTGCTTAATTTTTTAAGAAATTCTAATGCTCCTTGATTTATTCCATTTCTTGAATCACCTAGGTAATAAATCAAATTTGAAACAGCGTCAATTCTAAATCCATCAATATGAAAATATTTCATCCAATAGAGTGCATTAGATATTAAAAAACTTTGAACTTCACCTTTTCCTAAGTCTAAATTCGCGGTTCCCCAAACAACATTTTCTCTTTTAAATTCTTCATCATATTCATATAATGGTTCTCCGTCAAACATATAAAGACCATGATTATCACGACAAATATGTCCTGGTACCCAATCTAAAAGAACTCCAATATTATTTTTATGACATTGATCAATAAAATACATCAAATCTTTAGGAACACCGTATCTTGATGTTGCACTATAATATCCTGTACCTTGGTATCCCCATGACTGATCAAGAGGATGTTCTACTATCGGCATTAACTCGATATGGGTAAATCCGTTCTTAAGAAGGTGTGGAATTAACAAATCAACTAACTCATTGTACTTGTTAAATTCACCACCTGGTTTTACCATAAAACTTCCTAAGTGTACCTCGTATATTGACATCTGTGATTCATACGGACTCATTGTGTCACGTTTACTCATGAAACTAGAATCTTTCCATTCATATCCTTCTAAATCATAAATTTTAGATAAAGTTTGTGGTCTTTCACTACTGAAAAAAGCATAAGGATCACTCTTATAAAGAGTTCTTCCATCAAATGTTTTTATTTCATATTTATATGTATTCCATTCGTAGGCATCCTTGATAGTAATAGTCCATATCCCTGACTCGTCAATCTTTTTTAAATTGTGAACCCATGCTTGAAAATCATTAAACTCACCCAACACGTTTACTTCTTCTGCGTGGGGAGCCCATACAGTAAATCTTGTTCCTGTAAATTCGCCTGATTTATCTTTTAATATATGTGCACCAAAAATACGATAGCTATCGTATAGTTCCCCTTGGTTAAAAAAGTATAAATCATCTTTACTCATTACATTCATAAAACTCACCCTTTCACATATTCTTTAATTATTTCGTAACTATATCCTTTACTAAGAAGTGATTTAGTTGCTTTACTTCTACCTGAATACTCACTAAAATCATATTTCTTTTTTAAATTCTCTAACTCTTTTTGTATTAAAGCGTCTTCGTCAATACAAGCTTTTATTGCTTCCACACTAGATAACAAACAAGACTCTATAACGCCTAAACTAAATCCCTTATTCACAAGTTTTTGTTTCAATGACATATAAACTTTTTTATAAGGTTTTTTTATACTATATCTAGTATCTTTTTGAATTAACTCCAATACTTTATCAAACTGATTTTCTTCTTTGTAATTAATTAGATTCGAATCAATTATATCGTAATGTATTCCTTTTAATATAAGCTTTTGTTTAATATATCTAGGGCCAACTAAGTCATAATCAATCTTTTCATTCATATAGGTTAACGTATAAAAATCATCATTTAAATATCCATTATCTTTTAATTTTAAGATAATTTTACGAATAACTTCATCATCCTTAATTTCTTTCCCTATATATTTTTTAACTTCACTAATAGATCTCATTTTATAATCAATATACTTTAATGCTTTTTCATATAGTTGATCTGTTGTTTTATCTTTTTTGATTATTTTATATTCTAATTCAGTTAATTCTCTTGGAGCTAAAAAACTGTGTTTTACAATAATATTTTCATACACCAAATAAGTTTCTAGCTTATCAATATTTTCCACTTTTAATAGGTATCGATTTCCTTTTGTTTTACTTATTTCTTTTAAATAAATCATTAATTACCTAGTAGATAATTTATCGCAGCTTCAAGCTGAGAATCATTTAATGGATCATCTTGATATGCACTTAACGCATTATTGATGAATTCTAGAGTATTACTATCTATATTACCAGTAACAGGTAAATCGTTTAATAATTGAATATCCATAACTGCCTCTTTTGTAGCCGTATCGTAGTATCCATCAGTTCTTACAGTGAATCCCATAATTGACAAAATCAGTTGAATATTAGCGACTCTATCATCAACCGTGTCATACATTATTATTTCTTCATCTATAAGAAATACTTTATAGGCTTTTTCATATTCATTTAATTCTTGAACAATATCTGGAGTTACTCCGTCAGTTCCTCCGTCATAGTGAACCCAGTTATGATCACTTGTAAACCACTTACCAATGGTAATATGAACTTGATCTCCCAGAGCAGCAGTAAGTGCTATATCTGTTTGCATAGTACCTTTCCCATAAGTGGTAACACCTACTATTTCATATTCACCATGTTCTTGCATTGCACTAGCGAAAACTTCACTGGCTGACGCACTATTTTCATTTACCAGTGTAACTATATCGTAAGATTTTTGAGATGATAAATATCCATAATAATCATATTCATTTATTACTCCATCACTATAAGTTTGGGTTGAAAACATTGGTTTATCATCATTTACTAAAAACTGTCTTAACATATCTAATACAGCAGATAAATAACCTCCGCCGTTCACTCTTAAATCAACTATTAAAGAATCTATTCCTTGAGATTCTAAGTCTGCGATAGCTGCACCAAATAAAGAAGCAGTCTGCGAACCAAAAGTATTCACTTTTATATATCCAATCAATTCAGCATCTCTAAGATAAGTTTCATAGACAACTGTAGGATTATCAATTACAGCTCTAAGCATCGATAAATGTATAATCTCGTCAACGCCATTACGAACAATACCAATATTTACTTCAGTTCCAGGTTCACCAATTATAGTCCCAATAACCTCGTAAAAATCTTGTCCGAATGCCGATACATCATCAACCTCAGCAATAATATCGTTAGGTCTAATTCCAGCTTTGTCAGCTGGCCCACCTGGCACAACTGACTGAATTACTACTAATTCATCTAAAAATTGAACCGTAACACCTATCCCTACATATGATTCTCCAAATCCAGCATCATATGACTCACTTCTTTCACTATCAAAATATGATGTGAAAGGGTCATCTAATATATCAATCATTCCTGCGATTGCACCTTCAATTAATAATTCTCGTGAAGGTTGAGTAAAATGTTGACTTTCAAGCATATACATAACTTCATATATTAAATCATCATCAAAATCAGGATCAGGAGCAATTATAGTATCTATGGTTGTACAGTCTTGAACTACATATTCAGGTGTACACTCCCCTGTTGTGCATTCTGTTAGAGTACATCCAACTAATGTCATAGTTACACTAAAAAAACCAAGTAAAAATAATAACTTCTTGAACATATTAATCACTCTCTCTTTCTTCGAAATCACCGTGTATCTCTGTTGCTGGAGTTACATACACAAATGCATTTGCATCTATTCTTGCGATTATATTTCTTATAAAATAATACTCTTGTTTGGTTATAACAGTAACAAGCATTGTTTTATTTTCATTAGTAAAACCACCTTTGATCTGAACTTCAGTTACTCCTCTATATAATAATTCATAGATAGCTTTTTTAATATCACTTGGATAATCTGTGATAATTTGCACTGCTTTTTTACTATTGCTACCTACAATCACCATGTCGGCTACTTTACCACTGATAAACATTGAGACTAAAGCATAGAGGCCTGCAGTAATTCCGTACTCACTATAAAACACCAATACACCAAGTAAAATGACAATTCCATCTATACTATAAAGTGCAATACTAATTGGCATTTTAAATTTCTTATTTAATATCTTAATAGGAATATCAGTTCCACCACTAGTCCCACCATATTTAATAACTAATCCAAATCCAACACCTAGTAAGACTCCACCAAATGTAACTGCTAAAAACATGTCGTTTTTTATATCAATAACTTCCAAAAAAGTTTCCATTAAAAATAAAACTAATGGGAAAAATAGACTTCCATAAATACTTCTAACAAATAATTTTTTTCCTAAAAATATTAATCCAGTTAACAATAAGAGCACGTT
>Ga0307989_1000508_pt1 | contig 25453 bp, 19 predicted proteins | sample EllFjometagen185_FD_203164 | JGI IMG/M metagenome (GOLD analysis project Ga0307989, IMG submission 203164) | Marine microbial communities from Ellis Fjord, Antarctic Ocean - #185 | ecosystem: Environmental > Aquatic > Marine > Unclassified | place: Southern Ocean | collected 2014-10-08 | reverse complement strand
GTCTTCAAAAGAATTTTTAAGCAAATCAGTATTGGTTGAATTTTTATCACCAACAAGTATATTGTATGGAGCACTTCCTGGGCGACAATTAAAATCTCCCATTAAGAATATTGGTCGCTCGGCTGTCCATGCACCAAAACGATTAAGCTCGTTGACTCTTTCAAGGATTAGTTTTGATGCATTTAATCTTGCTAAAGAATCTTTGCGACCGTTAAAATAATGTGTATTGAAAACATAAAATTCCTGTGTATTTTCCCAGTGTCCTCTGTAATCCTGAGGATAAGAATTTTCTTCATCCTCCTTAGGTTGTTGAATCAAAGCCAGGCGTGCCCATGTTACCATGCGCGGATTAACATTGGGACCGCTTCCAATAATCTCGGGTGTTTTTGAAAGCTGAAAACTTTGCATTTCCCGAAGACGAAATTTATTTTTCTTGAAAAAGATAGCCATATGTTCGTCATCGTCACCACCATGCCTGCCCTCTCCAACCACCACATATTCCGGAAGGTGATCTGCCAAATAGTCTATTTGTTCCTTAAGCCCTTCCTGAGTACCAATAATATCAGGATTGTACTTTCGAATCATTTCAACCTGCATTTCGCGCCTAACTTCCCAGGATGGTTGATAAGTTGGACTAGCGAATTTTAGGTTGTAGGTCATTAATTTTAGTACATGTTTATATGATTTTGATTGTGCATTTGTTTGAGCACTTATAATATTGCCAGTTACAATATGAATAAAAAAAAGTAAACAAATGATTTTAAGTGAGATTTGCATTTTGTTCATAATTTAGTCCTATTAAATAATTTAATCAAATGTCTTGTTGTATAAATTTTCATGTTTATCGAATGAACCAGCTATGTGAATAATAGCTTTATCATTCTCAATAGTAATGGGTGAATCGGCCATATAGTTTCTCATACGACTTCCCCAAATAGAAACTGTTAGTTTTTTATCTCCTCTTACCAGTAAAAAATCCCACGACATATTTTCCGGAACAGGTGTGAGAGCTCTATTTCCACCCGAAAAAGCTTCAACATTTGTTAACGAAGTATGTCCTTCACCTTCAATAATTATTGGATGAACATTTTCTACCTTTTCACCAGTATTTGCAATAATTGAACCTTGCGCAATTTGCCAGTTACGATTTTTAGTATTGTTGCCTCTTTTTAAAATGCCAACAGCCACACAGTCGAAATTAAAGTTGGTTAATTGCCCATAAGATTCGCCGTCCAATAGAATTCCTCCGTAAGTACCAAAAGTAAACAAGTCGATTAATTGGGCATTATCGGTATGATTTATTGTATAAGCAAATGTTTTTTTAGCGATAACCGCGTCAACAACTTCGGGGCTATATTGACCGCCAATATAACGTTGTGCGGCAGGATTTACATGACAATGCAAAATCCGGGGAACATCGTAACAATAATCCATACGAATAAATTCGCCGCTCATTGGATATCCATAACAATGCTCAAAAGTCATTAATTCGCAGGCGTTGTTTCGGCTTGCATTAAAATCGAATGTCAGGTATTCGCCATAAAAAGTGAGGCATGAAAGATAAACGCCTTGTGCCCGGCTGGTTTGTGAAACTTTAATGGTTGCTTTATACGGAATAATAGCATTCGGATCTTTAATCGTTTGTTCTGGATACCAAAACTGGATACCTTTAATTTGAGTTCCGGTTTCAACCGTAATAAAAGCATTTTCTTTATCGGTTATTGCAAATACACTTCCAACTGGCTGTTTCTTTGTTTGATGAACTGTTCCCCGGTGAGTTGGACCGTGTACTCCAATCAACGAAACATTCTTTTTCAGAATGATTCCACCGTCAATATAATAGGGTTCCTCAGATGGTTCAACAAACAAGGCCGCTCCTCTTACAGAAGCCCAGTCGATGGCCTTTTGTAAATTAATTTTATTAACGGCTGCACTGTTTTCCGGTTTTACATCAAAGTTTTGGATACTTGTTTTTTCAGAGGCATTAACGAAGTTAAAACTTAGTAAAAGTATTAGGACAAAGGTAAGGTTGGTTTTCATCTCATTATAATTTTAGTTTTTCAAGGTATTCGATGGAACTCGCTGAATAATGATTCTCTTATGTCCCGAACTCGGGATGCTCGTTTCATAGGTCGATATTTTAATTATTCTGTTATTTACTAAGCATTATTTTTTTTCCTGTTTTGCTGCTTTCACGTGCAGCTTCAAGTATTTCTACCACGGTAAGATTTATTTCGAGAGAAGATAAATCTGTTGGTGTAACCATGGTTTCACCTTTTATAGCTGAAGCAAAAAATGTAAATGGATCGTTAAAAGGAGCTTTATCCAAAGGTATTTTTATGGAATTCTCTTTTGATTTTTCATCCAGACGATATCTGATTGTTTCAGAATCATCAATATAAATATATCCCTTATTTCCATAAACGTGCATATCTTTTCGGTTAAAAGGCCAGTTCCATGAGGCATGCAAAACACCTTCCATGTTTGGATATGAAAGAATAATTGTTGCGTCATCATCCACTTTAGGATAGACATCTGGTTTATACTGTTTTAATTCCGCATAAACTGAGATTGGTTTTTCCCCTTTCAACATCCAGGTTATTATATCGGCTCCATAACATCCAAAATCTATAACAGCACCACCACCATTTAAAACCGGATCGGTAAGCCAATCTAAAAATTCTCTGTTCACTCCAATTTCCTTTGGTCCTTTGTGTCCGTCGTAAACAATAATTTTTCTCAATTCACCCAATTCGCCTTTGTTTATCATTTCAAAGCCGGCATAATTCGAAGGATACCAGGTCGTTTCATAATTTGTCAATAATAGAATCCCGTGTTTCTTTGCCAGCTCCGCCATCTTTTCAGCATGTTTAACGGAAACCGCCAGAGGCTTTTCAACCATGACATGAATTCCAAAAGGAGCACAAGCTTCAACAACTTTTAAATGCTCGTAAATTGAGGTGAATGTAATGACACCTTCAGGTTTGGTTTCCTCCAGCATCTCATCTAAAGATTCGTAAATCAGGTTTTTGTTGATTCCGAACCTTTTGGCGTACCGATTGGAAAGGGCAGTGTCGCGCTCAGCAATGCCAACTATTTGAATGTCATCACGATCCATGTTTCTTAATAATGGAACAACATGTGAATGAGACAAACCTGCAACTCCAATTTTTACTTTTTTTTGGGCAAAAGATGTATTGAATAAAACACCAAAACTAAAGACAAAAAATAAGACAAATTTCATATTAATTCATTTTAAAGGATTAATGCGAATCAAGAGTTGAACCTTGAATAATGTACTTTCTTATTTCGCACTGAAAGTGCTGTTTATTTCAGCCCAATGGCAACGCCTTGGGTTGAAATGTCGTATTCAAGTATTCGCCTTGAAAAGGCAACTTAAATTAAATTGTCCCTGCCTACCGTCAGGCAGGCTTTCAGGACGCATATTTCTACTTATACAAGACCCAACGCGTTGCATTGGGCTGAATTAAATTAGGCTTTCAGCCTGAAAAATTGTTTATATCAATCCTTGATTCGCATGATTAATCAAATTTAACCGAATTTGGAAGTTCATCCAATCCAAAATACTCATGCTTAATTCTATCGCTAAAAATCTTAACAATTCGAATTCCTGAAGGAGCATCGCCCAAAGGTTTTCCCAGCGCACTTGTAGTTACCAATTGAATATCGCCATAACTATTTAATGCATTTTTATGATGATGGCCGTTAAAAATTGCATCTACTGAAAGTTCTTCAAAAAACGACAGATACTTTTTTCGGTATTCAATTCCAAGGTTTGAGTAAGCTTCAGGTTCATTAACAGTTTTATTAAAAAACGGATAGTGACAAAATAGAATTGTATGAGCAACTTCTTCTTGTTTTTCGAGTTTTCTATTCAACCATTTAAATTGTTTTTGCTCCGGCTTTTTTTGTTTGGCTTTTATATAACTCGTGTTGAAGCCGATAAGTTTTGAACCTTTATGTTTGAATGAAAAATGGTCCTTCCCATAATTTATTTTGTACTTCTTCAAACTTTGTTTGTTGGGCGTTTGACCAATATCATGATTTCCAGGCACAAAGTACACCGAAATTTCACAATTAATTTTTGAGGTAATTCGCTTAAACTCGTTAATCTGTTCAACTGAGTTTTGATTGTGTACAAAATCTCCGGTAATTACTACAAAATCGGGTTGAAGTTTATTTATTGAAACAACAGCTTTTTCATAAAGAACAGTTTCTTTTTCAAATCCCTCATTTTTCGTAAACATTCCAAATTGAGGATCTGTAATCTGTATAAAAAACCAGGGATTATTTTGACTGTTCTTCTGTGCTATTGTTGTTCCAGCAATTGTAAAAATCAGAACCAGTGCGAGTATGTATTTTTTTAGAATCATATTTTCTTAAACGAATAGTTTTAAAACTAGTCAGCATTTATTTATTCACAAAGTTTATTTTGCTTTTTTGATTTCATTAAAGCCAACCTCCCGGGAACGTTCCCAAAGTAATTTTATTTTCTTACCGGCATCTTTTTCGAAAAAGGAATTTCGCCACGCAGCATTTTTCCGGCCACTCCGGTTAACCACAAATAATGATCGCTTGGCACTTCTTCTGAAATGGGTACAAAAATACTTTTCCCCACAGGAACTTTGTGCGCACATTTCATAATCGATGTTCCTTCGTCAATTTCGTCGAACATAGCAACGTAAATCATTTCGGCTCCGCTTTCAATTGCACCGGCAATTTGCTTCCAATAAAATTCACCTTTGTTTCGTGGGATTTTATTGGATATCTCATTAGGTTTCATATTGTACCACGAAAATCCAGGAAAGACCGTTGGAGCATAGGATTTTCCATGCTCTTTACACCATTTTACATCGTCAATAATATTTTCTTTTCGGTATTTTTCGTATGTTTCTCCATTATAACGCCCTACTAACCATGGGTGAACTACATCGGCCTGTTCAATAACTTCGTGTAATCGTGGATCTTTTCTGGTATCAGAACCAAGCGTTCTCCAACGTGAAGGAATTCCCAGATGGATTGAACAACCTCCATATTCTGGATCATTTTTGAAAAAGTCAATAATATCAAATATTTCAGGAATATGTCCATGTTGTCGCCCACTGGAGCTAATTCCCCAAAAGGCAACCAAAGGTTTTTCATTATGAAAAAGGTATGTGGTTTTGTTTTTCTGATTAGTTAGCTGAAGGTCATCGACCAAATGTTTCCAATCTTCCATTACGAGTTTGTACTTGCTGTCATCCATACTTCCTAAATCATACATCAAACAAATAGCCACTCCATATTTATTTGCAGCTTTTATTGCCGAAGCCAAAACTTTATCGTTATGATTTATTCTGTTTTCACTAGTAAGAACAGAGAAAAATCGTTGCATAAAAACGCCGTCAATTCCATATTCCTTCATCCATTTAAAATGCAAATCAACCGTACTTTCATCGAACGAAGAAAATACATAAGCAGATGATCCATCGGCAAATTTGAAAGGTGTTTTATATTTCACTTTATATTCATCCATTTCTGGCCAGTAGTCGATGGTACAACTCCCATCTTCGAACTTCCCATTTTTACTGTAGTGAGTCCAACCATGGTCAGCACCATCATTTTCACAATTAAACCAGCCTTGATATCCTGCCATTACAAGTCCTTTGTAACTCATGTACTTACTTTCGGATGCATGTTTGTTTTGTGCTTTTACGGTTACAAAAAACAGTAAAAAAAATAATCCGGTAATGATGTATTTTTGCCTCATAATTATGTTTCAATAAATTAATTATTCAAACTTTTTAGTGCTACTTATTTTGGTCGATTCGGTGTAAAAGACAAATCTGCAATTTTTTATTATTTAGCATTATGTTTTCAACCCTGCATTACAATATTTACACCGATATTCGAGGCTGGTAATTAGCTCTTTTGCTGATGTTGAATATCAAAAATTTTTATCCATTCGGGCTGGAGGGCTTGTTATTTCTTGTACTTTACCATTTTAGACGGCGGTTTGGTTTCTTTGTTTGGCCAACAGTATTATTTGTAAAACATACACAGTTGATAAACAGAATCAACACAAATAAATTTTTAAATTTTGCTGCCATAATATTATTTTTCAACTTAGGCAAAACCATCTCTTTTAATATTGAATTTAGAACTCTCTAATTTTTACACTTCTATATGAAACAGCATTTCCGTGGTCTTGTATTAAAATATGACCATCTTCTGCTTGACCAAAATCAGGATATTTTTTATATTTACTATAAGCAATTAAGGCTTTAAACATTTGCGAATGGCGATTATATTCCACCACTTTTATGTTATTCAAATAATGTTCAACATGGCTGCCTTTAACTATAATACGCGCTTTATTCCACACACCCGGATTTGCCGCCCGTTTCTTTTTATTGGGTTCAGAATAGCTTGCAGCGGTAATTAAATCGTAGAGGGAGCCAGCAGTTCGATTGCTGCCAATTCCATTTTTAGCGTCGGGGTGCTTTTTGTCGTCGAGAATTTGAAACTCGCAACCAATTGCTGAACCGGGACCTTGCTTTAAAGCAGTATCAACAAAATATTTTATACCGCTATTGGCTCCGTCGGAAATATTAAAATCGAGTTCAAGCTCGAAACTGCTGAATTTATCAATGGTTACAATATCGCCACCATTCCTCGATTCTGCACCTCCAGACTCAATAACCGACAGTTCGCCATCTTTAATTTCCCAGCCAACTTCAGGAAAACTTGCGGATTTATGTCCTCGCCAGCCGTTTGCAGTTTTTCCATCCCACAACAAACGAAATCCCTTGCGTGCTTCGTTTGTTGTCAATTCATTTTTCAGGAAACTAAATTCTGTGGCATGGTCAGAAACCGACCATATATTTTCTTCTAAATTTTCTATTGAAATTCTCGCATCCCGCCAGCGAACCTGCAAACCATCCAGCTCTTTCTTTTTACCAATTGAATGAACCTGAAGTGCGATAAATCCTTCAGCAGTCATTTCGTCAACCAAATTTGTAACCTGAACTCCGTTTACCCAGGTTCGAATTGTATTTCCAATGGCTTCAATTCGGTATTTATTCCATTGCCCGTTTTTAAAAGCTTCTCTTCCGGGCTCATTCATCGTTACCGGATAAATCCAACCTCGTCGCGATTGGTCGAAAATACCGCCACTCCATTTACGTTCAGATACATCAATTTCAGCCTGATAACCATGAACAGCACCATTTTTAAAATCAGCGATTGAATTACTCCTAAACTGAATACCGGAATTTAATCCCATATCAATTTTCACATCTACTTCGATAATAAAATCGGAGTACCGTTTTTCTGTACACAAATAGGTGCTCGGAGAACCAGATTTTGAGATTCCGATTATCTGATTTCCATCTACTTTGTATTCTGCTTCTCCTTTTAATACTTCCCAGCCATCGAGATTTTTACCGTTAAAAAGATCGGTCCAGTTTTCCTGAGCATTAACAAATTCTGCACTGAAAATTGCACATACTATTAGTACTCCTAAAATTGTATTTTTCTTCATCTTGTTATTATTTATTTAATTCGTATTTCTTTATCACCAAATATTTTAATTCAGTATCGCCTGCATTACTAATTCCGTGTTCAACATTTGCCGGACAATACAAACTTGCGTATGCTCCAACTACTGTCGTTTTTCCATCTAAATAAAATTTTGCCTTCCCTTCCAATACAAAAAAGAATTCATCTGCTGCGTGTTTATGTGGAGGATGTGTTGCCCCGAAAGGTTTAACAGCACTCAATTTCAAAGTGCGGCCATCAATAAATTCTTTGTCAACAAACCAAAACCGATGACCAGATTTTGTCTCATCCGATTTTTCTTCTGAATACTCATTCACACAATTTTCTATGGTGAACTTTTTTTCTGATGGATTTACACTCTGCTTTTTCTCTTGCGCGCTAACAAATTGAGCCGCTGTTACTAAAATAGCAATGATGATGATTTTCATACGTTCTGTTTTTTTCATTTTATAATTTAATTTACTATTTCTATTCACTTTCGTCAGCCACCAAATATTTTCCAAATCGTTTTGTAAAATCGTATTTACTGTTTGATGCAATTTTCGCCACAGCTTTCACTTCATTGTTCCTAATACCGGTTTGTTCAATGGCATTCATGGCATACATTCCCACAATCAGATTTTTATGATTTACCTCGCTGGCAAGAGCCGGAATTGGATTGTAGCCTGAATCGATTTTATAAAGTGCCAGATTTGCTGCAATTCGCACAGCCGCATCTTTGTCTTTTGTTAAAGCTTCAACTTTTGCTTTGCCCGTTTTTACTCTATTTACGCCCAACCAGGTAACTGCCCAGTATCGTTCCGATGGATTTTGCGACTTTATTTTTTCCAATAAAACTGCATTGTTTTGACTTTCTCCAGCCTCAATAATTTGAATTAATCGTTTGTGGATATCCGCAAACTCAGGCTGCTTCATTGCCGTATATTTGTTGCCATATTTTTTACCCAAATCTTCCAAAATGGGTTCAGGTATTAATCCGGCATCGTTTGTTTCGTCCATCCAGTTGTACAAAACAGATCTCATTTGGGCAAGTTCTCTTTTGTATTTCGGATTTAATGCCAGGTTATTTATTTCGAAAGGATCTTTTTTAATGTCATACAATTCTTCTGCCGGTCGAGTTGGCTGATAAAATCTGGATTGTAATTCATTTAATTTTCCTGAATTAAAAAGCTCGCGCATGTGTTTGCTAATTTCCTTACCATCTTTATACTGATTTCGCTGTGCATGTGGACGATAACTCAAAAAATTTCTAATGTATTTAAATTCTGCAGAACGAGCAGAACGAATAATTTCAGTGGTTTCATCGCAACGGTCGCGACTGGCAAAAACGTAATCGTGCTTTTTAAAGTTATCCGAGAAAATATCTTTCCCCTGAATGTTTTCAGGAATTGGAAGCCCGGCATAAGCAAGTGAGCTCGGCAACAAATCAATTTGCATAACCAAATCATTACGAACAGTTCCCTGCTTTTCATTGTTTGGAAATTTTACAATTAGCGGTACTTTGATTCCTTCATCATAAAGAAATTGTTTCCCACGCAAGTTCGACACGCCATGGTCGGTAAGAAAAAAGATAAGTGTATTGTCATAAACTCCGGCTGCTTTTAAATCAGCAACAATTTGTTTTAAATCCTTATCGGTGTCGAGCCACGAACCTAAATATTCCTTCCAGTCATTACGCATTAAATCATCTTCGTAATAATAAGATGGTAGTTTAAAGTTTTCGGTATCAGCTGTGGTTTTCCTGTTTTTTCCTCCTTTTAATTGAATTTGCGAAAAGAATGGAGTTCCCTTTGGCGACTCTTTCCAGCTTGCTCCGGAATAGATTTTTTTTGCTGTGAAATTATAATCCTGTTTCCCAATTTCGCCGTTAATTCTTTCGTTGGTTGTGTAATATCCGGCTTTCTCGAAAAGTTTACTTGCCAGTGGAATTTCAGGTGCAAGCACAAAACTTTTGTAATAATCTGAATTACCGCCACCTTTACTTTTCTCTACCTGACTTCGGTGATTATGCGAGCCACTTGTGGTTTGGTACATTCCGGTTACCAAAGCCGAACGCGAGGGCGAACAAACCGGAGCGGTTACAAAAGCATTTTCAAAACGAATACCTTCTTCGGCCAGCTTATCGATATTTGGTGTTTGAATGGCAGTTTCGCCGTAGCAACTAATGTGGCACGAAGCATCTTCAATAAAAATCCATAATACGTTTGGTTTTCCTTTTATTGTTGAAGAAAAGGTTGGATTGACTGCCAGGCAAAAGGCTACAAATACCAGTAACTTTATTCTAAAATTTAGATTGTCCATATTTATAATTATTAATCAAAATTTAATTCAGAAATCAATAATAATTTTTCATTGTCAAATTTTAAGTCATTCCGAACTTGTTTCGGAATCTTTTTGTAAACTAAATAGAGTCTGTCTATAAACTGTAAATTCTTCTCTTTGTCATTAAAATAACAAACTTCAAGTACCAAAAATCAAATAAATATCAATAGCAAAAACTCAATGTTCAAAACCGTTTCGGACTTTTTAAATTTGATTTTTGTGATTTATTTGTCATTTGAAATTTGTGAATTGGTGCTTCATATTTAAAAACAGGTGACTTTATGAACAAACACTAAATAGATCCTGAAACAAGTTCAGGATGACGATACTAAAATATTGTAAATGGTTAAAAATCGGCTACGTTTTTAGGTCTTTCCGGTACACCTTGTTTAATCATTCTTTGTTTGAAATCTTCGTCGGTCTCACCCGGACTTGGCCAAACATCGCTTGGTGTATGTTCTTGCGCCATAATTTCATTAATCTTTTGTGCTATTCCCGGGAATTCAGCAGAAAGATCTTTGTTCTGTTCCGGATTTTTCTCTAAATCGTAAATCTCCAGTTTCCCATCAAAATTTTTATAACCATACCAATTTCCCATTCGAACCGACTGTTCTTCTTTGTACTCCCAATACAAAAAATCGTGTTTCTTTTGCTTTTCTTTTTCACCCAATAAAGTTGGTAGAATTGAAATTCCATCTAAATTCCCCGGAGCTTCCACTCCAATTATTTCTGCTACGGTTGGCAAAAAATCCCACATCGCCCAAATGTGGTCACTCGTTTGTTCGGGCTTAATTTGTAAGGGCCAGCGTGCAATTCCAGGCACGTGAAAAGCACCATCGAGAATATCGCCTTTTTGACCCGCGCGTGGAGATTCATTGTTAAAAAAAGTTTTTGTAGGAACTTCACCATCTTTAGAATTTCCATTGGTATTTCCATTGTCGGAGACAAACATTACTAAAGTATTTTCATCGATATTTAACTCTTTGAGCAATTGCATTAATTTGCCAATTTCGGTGTCAACGCGGGTAATCATTGCAGCATAAACTTTATGTGATTGCGCCCAGTCTTTATTTGTATAAACTCCCAATTCAGGGGCAACATATACACCATGTGGCGGTGTGTAAGCGAGATACAAAAAGAATGGATTGTCTTTGTTTTCACGCACAAATTCCAGCGATTTTTCGCAATACACATCGAATGCGTATTTTGCTTTCGAAGGGTCGTCAATTCCCAAAGGTTGGCAAATACCATTTTCATCGTAGGTTTGCTCACCTCTGTAATTTTCGTAAATATGGTGTGTTCCATTTTCGGGGAAATAAACGCGCTCGGTATTATGATACAAAAACTCGGGATACTGATTATGCGCGTGTCGCTGGTTCAGGTAACCAAAAAACTCATCGAAACCCATTTTATTGGGAACGCCATATTGATCGTGCAAGCCCAATCCCCATTTTCCAAACAGACCGGTTTTGTAACCGGCCTCCTGCAACATCATTGCAACCGTGTAATCGCCTTCTTGCAACGCTTCGCGATAATCTTTGTAACCGTTTCCGCGTACCCGCGCGTGGCCGGGATGCATGCCCTGCATCAATGTAGAACGACAAGGTGCACAAACTGCATTTCCGGCATACGATTGTGTAAAACGCATGCCTTCCTCTGCCAGTTGGTCGATTGCAGGAGTTTGGATTTTCTCTTGTCCAAAACATCCAATGTCACCATATCCCAAATCGTCAACTAAAATAAATACGATATTTGGCTTGTCCGCAGTCGTTTCTTCACTCTTTTGCTGATTGCCCGATTTATTTGAACAGGCAAACAAAATAGTTCCTAAAATAAACAGGAATGCAATTTTTTTTAAACTTTTCATTGCTTAGATTTTATAATTTAATTTATTTTTTCAACTTAAAAGTAAGTAAATTTAATTGGCTTGAAATAGTTGGTTTTATTCATTGTATCTCTTAAATCATTTGTAAGTTTGCCTTGAATTAAATCATAATCCATTGCGATTTTTTTGAACTCTCAACAACTGCATCGATAACTTTCATATTATTCACAGCATCACTCAAAGGAGTGGGTACTTTTTTATCTTCCAAGATGGCTTTAGAAAAAGCATCTCCCTGTAAGGTATATTGATCAGTTGGATCAAATGTAAAGATTTCCGTTTTTTCTTTTGTATGAAGTGTTATTTTAACCAATGTTTCAGGTGGGGCATTAACCGGAATTTCAACTTCAATTTGCCCTTTATCGCCAAAAACATTAGCTCGCTGATACGGCATTAATTGAGTAGAACAGGTAAAAGTAGAAGTTTTACCTGACGGAAACCGAAGAATTGCAGACGTTAAACGATCCGTTTTCATTTCAGGATCTAATTCCATTTCACTAATAATCTTTACTGGTTCTTCGTTAAAGATAAAACGCGGAAACGAAACACAATAGCAACCAATATCCATTAATGCACCTCCTCCAATATCCGCCTGATTACGAATATTTTGGGGAGCAACATTATAATACGAGAAAAAAGAATGTATCGTTTTTATTTCACCAACTGCACCGCTTAAAACCAACTCGCGAGTTTTTTGCCATTGAGGATGAAACCTGTACATAAAGGCTTCCATAACTTTCAAGTGAGGGAATTTGAGAGTTGCTTCAACTAATAACTTTGCTTCATCAGCATTCATCCCAATTGGTTTTTCGCAAAGAACATGTTTCCCGGCTTCCATTGCTTTAATTGTCCACGGTACATGTAAATGATTGGGCAATGGATTATAAATTGCATCTATATCGGGATCTTCCAAAAGTTCTTCGTACGAACCATACCTCTTTGGAATATTCAGTTTATCTGCAATTGCATTTGCCTTTTCAATGTTTCGCGATGCGATTGCATCTACCGTTATAAATTGTCCTTTTTGCATTGCCGGGATAACTTTCTGAACTCCAATATTGGCAGTACTTAAAATACCCCATCTTATTTTTGATGTCATATTATTGATTTTAAAAACCTCTTACATTTACGTTAATTATTCATGTTGGATATTGCAAATCCTAACATAATACATTTGACTTCTTCATCTAATAATTTCAAATTTTATTTATGTGAAACCAGACTATTCAAATATTCTTCAAAATTAGTAAATCCATCTTTGTCATCGTCATCATTTCCATCTTTCCCATTTTTTGGGTTGAATCCATTTTCAGTTTCCCAATTATCGGGCATTCCATCACCGTCCGTATCCCAATCAGCCGCTCTGTAAATTGGTTCATAAAAATCCCATCCACCAACTTCGCTTTGAGAATCAATCAGTTTGCCGGTGTTATCAATAATTGTTTTTATGAACCGTTCATCAACTAAATCTCTTTCTAACGAACAGCCACTATATTTCAGGCAATATTCGTAAGCATTTTGAGCCGATTCAATATTTGTAAGTTTGTATTTCCCAGCATCAAATCGTGTTGCCACTTCAAACACTTCGCGGGTTGTAGCCTGGTAATTTGAAGTAGGTCCGAAACAAGCTTCGTAATTCATAGCAGTATAATTATCCTCGTTGTATTCATGCGGCAAACCATCGAAATAATTTCCTGCCAAATACCCTTTTGAAACCGGAGCATCTCCATCAGATTTAAATTGAATAGGAGGCATACCTTCTTCCATTGACGGCCCGGCTTTGTAATAGTTGCCCATCACATTTATTTTCTCTCCGTCGATGTTGTTCGAACTGGTCCAGTTGTAATCTACGTTGTTACAGAATTCTGTTACATCGGAGCCACCTCCAATTGAAGGATGACGGCTTCTGCTACTTGCATAAATATTATGATGAATTGTTGCCTGACCTTTTGGTTGCCTGAACGAAGTACACATTGCGTGAGCTCCTTTTTCATGAATACTGTTATTTAGAGCTTCGCTAAAAATTATCCATTGTAGTGTTGCGTTTTTAAGTCCTCGAAAATCGCCATTTCCATCAATTCCCCAACTTAAAGAAAGATGATCCAGAATGATATCCTCATTATAATTTACCTCAATACAATCGAAACCGGAATCTGGTGGTTTGTTTTCGTCTCCCAAGCGAACCCGCAAATAGCGCATTATTATTTGTTTCGAATCGTGGATTTTTATTGGATAGTCGGCAAAAGTAATTCCCTTACCCGGTGCAGTTTGACCTGCAATTGTAAGATTAGAAACTTCCCTTATTTCAATATTACTTTTTAATCGAATTGTTCCGGCAACATCAAAAACAATAGTACGCGATCCGTTAATTGTTTCAATTGCATCTCTAAAAGATCCCTCTCCCGAATCATTCAAATTTGTAACCCGATAAACATCGCCACCTCGTCCACCAGTTGTGAATTTACCCGCTCCTTCGGCTCCGGGAAATGCTATTGTTTCAGCATTCACTGTTTCATTAGTAGCAGATGCTTCCTTTTTTTTATTATTCGAACCACAAGCAACTACAAATACGATAAATAATACAAGGAAGGCGCTTTGAAAAATTTTAGATTTTTTCATGATTTAGGTTTAGTTTAAAATGCGATTGTAATATAAATAATATTCTTCAAATTCATCCAGAATAAAAATATTAATACTTCAATACTAATATACGAATCAAGGTTTGATATTAATAATTTTTCAGGCTGAAAGCCTAATTAAATTCAGCCCAATGCAACGCATTGGGACATGAATAAGAAGAAAAATGCGTCCTGAAAGCCTGCCTGACGGTAGGCAGGGAGAATTTAATTTAAGTTGCCTTTTCAAGGCGAATATTTGAACACTACTTTTCAACCCAAGGGCGTTGCCATTGGGCTGAAATGAACTGCACTTTTAGTGCGAAACAAGAAGGTACATTATTCAATGCTCAACTCTTGATTCGCATAATTTATTTTTTCTGAAATAATTAGGAGACTTTACCAAATTCTTTAACTATTAATAAATTAAGCAACTGTTTTTTTTGTACAAAAAAAGGCTCTGTAAAGATTACAGAGCCTTTAGTTCCAGCGTTCAAAACATCCTCAATTTAATTACCTTATGTTCTCAAATATATATATTTTAATAGTTGAAATCGCATTTCTTTTATAATTTCTTTCAGCTAAGAACTTCTATAAATTAATTTTTTATGATTTTTTTTGTTTTAGAATAATAAGAATTATCTGTTATAATTAATAAATAAATCCCAGACTTTAATCCCGATAAATCAATCTCCTTTTGACTATTCTTTTTGCAAGAGATTTGATTTTCTCTAAAAACAATTTTTCCTGATAAGTTGGTAATAATTAAATCCAATTTATCTGGCCCTCCATTGTTTGTGCAGTCGATATTCACATAATTTGCAAATGGATTCGGATAAATTTTAAAATTCTCAATAAATGAATCATCAGCTAATGCAAAATTCTGCTCTATATTAATATTATCTATTGCCCACCCCCAACCATTTATTGTATGATCAGATGATAAACGAAACCGAATAAGTATTGTATCATTTTCAAAAAAGTTAATGTTATCGGTTAAAGTTATGGTTCTCTGTTTGAAAATACTCTGTTTTCCTTCTCCCCATGACTGATTCTCGACTAAAGAATTTGTAAAAATATGATACCAAACATCATCGGCATCCGAGTTGTATCCCTCGATTAGCGGCTGCCAGCTTTCTCCATTATTTTTACTCGCCTCAACAATAACAAAGTCTCCCGAATTTACATCGTTAGATTTTGTTGAAGATTCGTCGGGTTCAACCAGAACAATTTCATCAAACTTGAGAATTTCATTAGATTTTAAAATTATAGGGTGCATTAATTGCGCTATCAAATCGCACCTGCAATCGTTGCTTTGAGATTCTGGATATGGATGAGCAGTGTGCAAAACCTGGCTATTAATTCCTGGTAAACTGGAAACTTCAAAATCGCTTGAAAAGATATCCAAGGATTCATTTTCGAAATCATTTGAATAACCGGAAACCGGTGCTAATAATTCAAAATCTAAAGTCGAAATATTGAAAGTTGTTATATCTGAATTATTGAAAACATTACTGGTTAAAGGATGCTCGTTGGTAATCTGCGATTTTGCCCTTTGACCAAAAACACTTAAAAACACGATTATTAAAACACTTATGTATTTTATCCACTTCATTCAGCAATTCTTTTTAATTATTGCTTTTTCAAAATTAAACGAAATAGAACAATAAACTTCTAATACAAAGCTGATTAGGTAGGTAAAAAATACTGATTTTCAGGTAGGCAAATGGATGACAAAAAAATAGGCAAATGGATTAACTTATTAAAAACAGACTTTTTTAGAAATAAAAATTTAGGATAGAAATGTAGGGCATAACATTATTCAGAAATCAGCAACTTAATTTTATTTTTATTAAAAAATGATTGGTGTCCGGTAAAAATTTAGAGATTACGTCTCTGTGCTGCTAATGACAGATTTGTTTTTGGACCCTGAAACGAGTTCAGGGTGACGTTTTAATAGGTCGCAAAATTTCTTCGAAACGTCATGCTGAACTGGTTTCAGCATCTGTGTCATTTCCTCACTATGTCCAACTCCCAATGAATTGTCATTAAAGTCATTGCGAGCGAAGTAAAGCAATCTGTTTCAAATTTGCATCTTTCCCTGACACCAGTGGTTACCATATTAGGTAATAACTGATTTATGGCAGCCGCATAAATGCTTTCCTATTTCAATGAGAAATTTATTTATTAATACTAATAACCTAATTTTTTTCCCTTTTCCGTTGCAGGAACACCTTTATCCATCCATTCTGGCATTGGTTGACCTTTTAAATAATGATTAAAAAACTGAAACATTCGATGGCTTAAATCTACACGGTTGGCCCAACTTTTTTTAGGTAAGTTATGCGGTTCGCCATTGTAAGAAACCATCCAAACCGGTTTATTTAAACGGCGCAGAGCAACAAAATATTCTATTCCCTGATACCACGGCACTGCTCCATCATTATCATTATGCATCATCATTAATGGAGTATTTACTTTTGGTGCGTAAAAAACGGGTGAATTTTCGATATACAACAATGGCTTTTCCCAAAGTGTACCGCCAATCCTACTTTGTGTATGTTCGTATTGAAACATTCGACTCATTCCGGTTTGCCATCGAATTCCACCATACGCACTTGTCATATTACTAACCGGTGCACCTGCCATGGCGGCAGCGTATATATCTGTTTGTGTTATTAACCAAGCTGCCTGATAACCTCCCCAACTTTGCCCTTGCAAGCCTATTTTATCCTTGTTAACAAACGAAAATTTATTAATTAGATATTGTGTTCCGCTAATAATTGCGTCGTAAGCACTTTGTCCGGGATAACCATCTTTATAAACAATATCGGGAACAAAAACTAAGTAACCATTACTTGTGTAAAATGTTTTATTAATAGTAGAATGACTGGGATAAGGATATTGATGACGGTGCAGGAGTTCCGAATTTCGTTCATAGAAATAAACAATCATGGGGTACTTTTTATCCGGGTCAAGATTTTCAGGTGTATAAAGTAAACCTTTTAACGTTTCACCCGAGAAAGAATTCCATTCAACTAATTCTACTTTTGGCCAAAAATAATTAGCTTGTTTATTATTAGCCAACGACATTTTTTTAGCATTATCAAACCTCAAATTGCTACACCATAAATCGGGAAACGCACCAACATTTTGTTTTGTCCACAAAATTTTATCTGCTTCTTTGGCTTTCTGCGGACGACCAAAAGTATATTTATCCATAAGCAATAAAACGGGTTCTTTTATTGAATTTAATTTTGTATTAAAGTAGCCACGCGACATGGTTCGCTCATCAATGGCATTCAACAAAACCGTTTCGTTATCGGGAATATAATCCAATTCAGGATTAAGCTTTTCATAACGCAATCTAGTCTTATTATTCCGACCAAAACCTTTAGTTATACAAACCGGAACCCTTCCGCCTGATGGATCAATTCTCCATATATCATACCTGTCATAAATGTATATAAAACGATCATCTTTACTAAAACCTGCTATTCCATATGGTCTCGGATCACTTGGAGTATCGTGTGTTTCTTCATAAAAATTAAAAGGAATCATTTTGGTTAACGAAATTGCATCCGGTTTATTAATATCTGTTGATTTCGAATAATAACTACTATCAGCGGAGTCGTACCAAACCAAATATTTCCCTTCAGGAGAAAGTGTTACCGATGATTTTTCTTTAACAAGTTCGCGTTTAACTCCTGAAAGGAAATCAACAAGAAAATAGTCGCGGTTTCTTTTTCCAGTCCAGCTTGCCGCCCGTTGATACGGCTCTGCATCGTATCCTAAACCAATGTTTACGTCTCCTTTATTTATTGTTGAAACATCTTTCACATTCACTTCGGACAATTGAGTAAATTGCTTCAGATTCAAATGATAAACTGCCAAATAGCTACGTTTCTTCTCTTTTTCAGCTTCAATCTTCTGCTGAGGTTGTAATTTCAAATCTTTCCAATTCCAAATATCTACTTTTGGTTTATCTTCATCCAGCAAAGAATCTTTTGGTTCAGGTTTTGGCGCTTCCGCAGTTCCAAAATAAAGTTTCGAATTGTTTTTTGAAAAATATATTTCACCATTTTCACTTGGAGACCAACCCAATGGAATACCCTTTGTTTGCTCGTTTACCACTAAATCAGGTTCACCTTGAATTGTCCCTGAATAAAGCGAATATACTTTTTCGTCTATTGTATCTTTAGAAAACAAATACGCATAGTTTTCACCAAATTCGCTGGCAACCGCCTTTTTCAACCAACCCTCCGACGAAAATACTTCGTTAACTTTTCCCGAATTAATATCGAATACTTTTAAAGTAGAATAGGTTGAAATAGTATCTTTTGTTTGTTGTACGAAATAAATGGCTGACCCTTTTTTAGATACAAAATATTCAATAACATTTTTAAAATGCAAGGTATTTTTAGACCTTATATTTAACAGAATCAAATCGTCGCCAGGCTGCTCAGGGGTCTTTTTTTCTTCCAAAGATTTCTCAATGTCGGTTGTATCTTTTTTTTCTTTTTCAGCCACTTTTAAAAATGCAAGCCATTTTGTGTTCTCATCCGACATTTTATACGATAATAACTTCGGATATTTTATCAGCTCTTCATCTTTGAAAATAAAAATCCCCAAACTGTCTTTGGGCATTTTCTCTTTTTTTAGCTTGTCTTTTTTTGCTTTTCTTATTTTTTCCTCCGGTTGACTAATATGAAAAACTGCAAAATCATTTTCAGAACCTATTTTAGCCTTACTACCACGTGGGATAGTATCTGTTTTATTTGCACGAACTACTATTAAATTTCCATCTCCTTTTTGAGGATTTAATTCGAAAACAACACATTTACCATTGTTTGAAATCGATGAACCTGTAATGGTTTTCCAACTAGCGAAATCATCGATTGTTAATTTCTTTTTTGTTGGTTGTTGTGCAATTACGCTGGAAAAAGCGAAAAAGAAGAGTATAAAAATAAGTTTGTGCATTGTGCTATAATATTTTTGTAAATTTTAAAAAAATCCAAATATAATTGAATATTTCAAAAATTCTTGCGATAACAATTAAGGAATAGGATTCTCCAAATATTTATTCCTGAAAATAATTTAAAACTTTCTCAAATTCAATTGGAATTTCGGTTTCAAAAGTCATTTTCTCGTTTAAAAACGGATGGGAAAATTCCAATTTTTCGGCATGAAGAAAAAGCCGTTTTACTCCGGTAAGTTCGGTAATAATTTTATTTAATGTAAAATCGCCATGGTGTGTATCTCCAAGAATATCGAATTGATGTTGAGCAAAATGCTGACGAAGTTGATGCCAGCGACCCGTCTCAGGTTTAATCTCAACAAGGCTTAATTTAATGTTCTTTTTTTCTTTGAACGAGATATTAGTTTGAACTGTTTTTAAAGTTTTAAAATGAGTAACTGCCGGCTTTTTAAATTTAGTTTTTTTCTTGACCAAAACTTTACGATCAAAACTCCCTTCTCCGGGTTCGCCTTGTACAATTGCCCGATAAGTTTTATCAACTTGTTTGCGTTCAAACTGAAGTGCTAATTCATGCGCAATTTCTTTGGTAAATGCCAAAACAATTATGCCCGAAGTTTTCGAATCGAGCCGATGCACGTTTAAAATCCATTTTCCTGTTAAATCTCCAAGCTCCTTAGTAAGGTATGGTGCGTCGTGAGGCATGAAATCGTTTTTGTGCACGGGCAAATTAACAGGTTTTTCAACCACAATTAAGTGATCATCCTGATATAAAATTGGAATTTTAAATGTTTCAGCCATGAATAAAATTTCATCAAAAGTACCATAATCTTTGCATATCTTTGTTTTTCAAATTTTAATAAAATTTTTGATGCTTAAAAATATTTTATCCATTCTAATTTTATCCTTAATTCTATTTTCATGTAATATTTCGAAACGAAACAAAGCAGAAAAATTAATTAATAATTTTCAGGAAAAAAAAGTACCGGACAGAAGAGAAACAATATTTGATGTTTCTGCAATTTTTGAAAAAGGGAATGTTACACTTGTTGGAGAAACCGATAATTTGGCTTTAAAAGAACACTTACTTAACGATTTAAAAGAAATTAATTTTATTGATAAAATTTCGTTACTGCCCAATTCCACAGTTGGAAACCAAACTTTTGGACTAATTACTATTTCTGTGGCAAATCTTCGATCGAAGCCTAATCATTCGGCAGAATTAGCAACTCAAGCTTTGTTGGGAACACCCGTAAAAATTTTGAAAAAGGAAAAAGGATGGTTTCAAATTCAAACACCCGATAAATATATTTCGTGGATTGACGCAGCTGGAATTGAACTTTTTACAGAAAAACAGTTAAATAATTGGCAACAAACAAAAAGAGTAATTTTTACTGGAGATAATGGATTTGTGTACGAAACCGAAAATTTCAGGGTACCTGTTTCTGACATTATAATGGGAAACTTATTGGAAGAAACCGATAGAAATTATATGTCAATTAAAGTTAGTTTGCCAGATGGAAGAATCGGATTTACCCCGAGAAAAGAATGGTTGGACTTTGGACAGTTCAAAAACTCTGTAAAACCAGACACAACAAAATTAAAACAAATGGCAACCCGTTTCACCGGCCGACCTTATTTATGGGGTGGAACATCAGCACGAGCAATGGATTGCAGTGGCTTTATTAAGACGCTTTATTTTATGAATGGAATTATACTTGCCCGCGATGCATCTCTTCAAACTAAATACGGCGATTTGATTATTACAGAAACAAATTTCGAGCAATTACAAACTGGCGATTTATTATTTTTTGGTCGAAAAGAAGATTCTCTTCAGTCTGAAAAAGTAACACACGTTGCCCTGTCATTTGGCGGTACAGAATATATTCATGCAGCCGGTAAAATAAAAAGAAACAGCTTTAATGTTGAAAGTCAAATATATTCGGAATCAAGAATACAAAGTTTTGTTCGCGCACGAAGAATTATTGGTGTAACCAACCAAAGTGGGATACAGCAAATTAAAAACCATACGTGGTACTAAAAATAAAAGTTGAAAATTTAAATTTCGATAATTATTTACATGAAAATTAATCGTAGAAATTTTATTAAAAACACAAGCCTTTTCACTTTTGGAGGTTTAGTTTTGCCGCATTCAAAATATACTGTTATGAAAAAAGGAAGTTTACCGAAAAAAAGTTTACAGCTTAGTTTTGAACCTTATAATTTGCAATTAAAACATGTTTTTACTTTAGCAAACAGTTCGCGGAGTACAACTCCTGTAATGCTTATCAAAATAGAATTCGATGGTTTTGTTGGTTATGGTGAAGCTTCGATGCCGCCATATTTGGGCGAAACGCAAAAATCTGCTGCAAAATTTTTATCCGGTCTAAATTTATCCCAGTTTTCCGACCCGTTTCGCTTGGATGAAATACTTGAATATGTTGACCACTTTGCACTTGGTAATTCGGCTGCAAAAGCCTCTGTTGATATTGCTCTGCATGATTTAACAGGTAAAATAGTTGGCCAACCCTGGCATAAATTATGGGGATTTTCCGACGAAAATACTCCAAATACTTCTTTCACTATTGGAATTGACACCAATGAAATGGTGCGAAAAAAAGTTAAAGAGGCTTCAGAATTTAATATTTTGAAAGTAAAATTGGGGCGTGATAACGATAAAGAAATGATTGAAACTATTCGCTCGGTTACGGATGTTACTTTGTGTGTGGATGTTAATCAGGGTTGGAAAGATAAAAATCATGCACTTGATATGGTTTATTGGCTTCAGGAAAAAGGTATTGAATTTGTTGAACAACCCATGCCCAAAGAAATGCTCGATGATATTGCCTGGTTAAGCCAAAACTCGCCGCTTCCGATTATTGCTGACGAAGCACTTCAACGACTTTCAGATGTTAAAGCTACCATTGGTGCATATTCAGGAATAAACATAAAACTTATGAAATGTACTGGAATGCGTGAGGCCCATAAAATGATTAACCTTGCACGTGCCCACCAAATGAAAGTGATGATTGGTTGTATGACCGAAACTTCGTGTGCTGTTTCAGCTGCTGCCCAACTTTCGCCAAAAGCTGATTGGGCTGATTTAGACGGGAATCTGCTTATTTCGAATGATCCTTATTCCGGTATGAAAGTAATTAATGGAAAAATTACATTGAATAAGCTGCCCGGAATCGGCATTAGTAATTCTTAACAATACAATTTGAACCTCCATTCTTGTTAATTGTTTTCGTATTTATGAGAGCAACAATACTATTGCTATTTATAAATATAGCTTTTACTTTAAGTGGGCAAGAGAACACAAATTATGAGAACCAGAGAATGACGGAGAATAAAAAAGAGTTCAAGAAATTAACTGAAATTGAGGAATTTATAATTATTAATAAGGGTACAGAATTTCCATTTACAGGAGAATTTAATGAACACAAAAAGAAAGGAATTTACGCATGTAAACAATGTAATAATCCGTTGTATTATTCCTCAGATAAATTTGAATCGAACTGTGGATGGCCAAGTTTTGACGATGAAATTAAAGGAGCTGTAACAAAAAGTCCGATTGATGTTGAAGGTCAAATGGAAATTACTTGCAGCAATTGCGATGGCCATTTGGGCCATGTTTTTTATGGTGAAAATTTTACTTCAAAAAATACCCGACACTGTGTTAATTCCGTGTCACTTAATTTTATCCCGCGAAAAAGTATAAAAAAAGGAGGACATTAAAATCCTCCTTTTTTTATACTTTTTTTGAATTCTATTACAATTCTTTCGATTTTAATCCTTCAATAAAATAAACTGTTTCCGCCTCTTCTTGCGATTCAGCAATAATCTCATGGGCTTCTTCTACGTCTTTATCTTCAACATTTTCTCCTTCGGCGTGTTCTTCGGTTTCATGTTCCCCCACATTGTGTGCATCGGCTTCGGTTTTAACTTCTCGCAAAACTCCAACAACTTCAATATCACTTCCCATTAATTCCTGACCGAAAGCACCAATTTTTTCCCCTGCTTCAATTCGAATATTAATATCTTCGTTACTGCCCATAATAAAACAACGTTGCCCACCATGTGTACAAACATGAAAAACAGTTCCTTTAACCAAAATCTCTTTATCCGACAATTCTGATGCTTTTTCATAAAGTTCATCTACTGTCAAAACAATCACCTCAGGCTCGGCAGTTTCAATATTTTGTGTTTTACTTTTCTGACTTCCACAGCTAAATAAGAATAACGCTAATACGGAAAAATAAGCTAGTTTTTTCATTTTAAATTTAAGTTTATTATTAGATATAAATTAATGCAAAAATTAAAGGTACAACAAATCCGGCAATTGTTAACCACCATCCCCAACGATTAAAACCACGCTTTCCCTTTAAAAGGAATAATCCGGAAACAGCTACAAAAAGTAAAATTACTGCCATTAAATCACTTCCCCATTTCCAAACGGTTCCAATGGTTGCTTTATGTAATTTATTCATTCCAAAAATTATCGGGCGTTTTTGAAGATAGTGTAACCAACCTTCGCCAGTTTTTGGATTAATTGCTACTTCTCCGTTTTCAATAAATACTTTTACAATACCTTGATTATTTAGATAGTGCTTTTTATAAACAACATTATATTCAAATTCTTGTAAAATTTCTTTAACCTCCAACTCCGTTAAATTGGTTTTGTTCTGAAATTCAGTTTGAAACTCTTCAGAAAATATTTTATAATCGGGATTAAAATCGTGACGATGGTTTAAAAATATCCCCGATAAAGAATAAACGATTGTCATACCAACAATAAAGTATCCCAAATCGCGATGCAGCACTCGTAATAATTTTCGAATTTTCATACCTTCAATAAATTAAGATGCGAATATATGCAAAATGAAAAAACTATTTTCAGCATATTAAAAAAAAAATTATGTATTGTTATTTAAAACAAAACGATTAAAAACATTGAGGTGATTAGGAACGAAAAGACACTAATACTTTGAACTATTGAATAATTCTAAACAACAGTAAACACAATATGTAAAACACTGAAAATAAAGGCTGTAGTATTGACTTGAATGGAATTATTTTGTATATTGTACTATTCCAGATAAAGATTATACATCTGGTTTTAGCACAACTTAATTGGGTACCACCGGGTATTGACCCGGTGGTTTTTTTATATCTTTTTTCTAAAATCTATTCGGAATAAAACTCGTTCAAAGAAATCAAATTTTCGGAATTACAAACCGGACAGTTTTTTACATCTTCAGAATAATCGCTAAAACTAGCCTGACAATCTTTACATTTATACCAGTTTTTTTCGAAGTAAATATCTCCACCTCTAAATATTAAATCCCTGCCTTCTACAAATGATGTTGCTACTTTATTTCGCGCCTCTTCATAAATTCGTGTCAGTGTGGGTCTCGAAATATCCATATGAACGGCAGCTTGTTCTTGTGTTAAATTCTGATAATCAAGTAAGCGAATTGCTTCATACTCTTCCAAATGTAAAATTACTTCATTTGATTTTCGTCCTCGAATACCAAAAACCGACATCCCTTTTATTACTGGAGGAACCTGGATTCTTCTGTTACGCTTTCTTCTCGGCATTTTAAATTGAATTAAGTTTACTTAATAAATAATGGTCTACCAAAACCAATGCTGCCATTGCTTCAACAATTGGTACAGCTCGGGGCAAAACACAAGGATCATGCCTTCCCTTTGGATTAATAGTTATTTCGTTATTATTTTTATCAATTGTATTTTGTTCTTTTAACAAAGTTGCAATGGGCTTAAATGCAACATTAAAATAAATATCTTCACCATTTGAAATTCCGCCTTGAATTCCACCAGAGTTATTCGTTTTAGTGCGTACACCTTTTTCCGAACGAATAAAAACATCGTTATGCTGCGAACCACTTAGTTTTGATCCTTTAAAACCCGAACCATATTCGAAACCTTTAACAGCGTTAATTCCGAGCATTGCAAAACCTAAATCGGCATGTAATTTATTAAAAACCGGTTCGCCCCATCCCGCTGGCACACCTTGTGCAACACCTGTAATAACACCACCAACCGTGTCTTTATCTTTTGAAGCAGCCTCTATTC
>Ga0307989_1000507_pt1 | contig 25453 bp, 19 predicted proteins | sample EllFjometagen185_FD_203164 | JGI IMG/M metagenome (GOLD analysis project Ga0307989, IMG submission 203164) | Marine microbial communities from Ellis Fjord, Antarctic Ocean - #185 | ecosystem: Environmental > Aquatic > Marine > Unclassified | place: Southern Ocean | collected 2014-10-08 | reverse complement strand
AGTGAGTTGCCTTCTGTATTCGTATTTACCATTTGAGACTCTTCCAAATTGATTTGAATGTGTCCGTATCGTAGATCATTTTTTACTATCTGACCTCGCATGTTAGATAAGAATGGGTAAACGGCACTCAGGTTGAAAGGAGGAATAGATTCATCGGGCATACTCAGCGATAAAGAGTACAGATTTAAGTTATCCTTGATGTCAGAATTGACTATTATTCCTAGGGTTTTTTCATCAACATTTATCACCCTATTCAAATTCCGAGAATCGTCCTTTGGCCATGCCCAAGATATTGGATAGTTTGCCGGTAAGACTAATCGAATTGTATCTCCAGGAATAAGTTTCCCCCCGGCTTCAGGCCTAATTTGGATATCAATATGGCTCAACGAATCGGTTTTAAAAAAAGATCTATATTTTCCGCCCAACACTTCAACTTGTGGATTCATGCAAATGATAGGATCTAAAAGTTGATCAAGGAGACTGAATTCACTGCTTTCATCGACCAATAAAGAAGAGGATAGATTGCTCCACATTGAAACTATCCCCTGCGTCAATGGATCAGTCGCCGATGATATGCACTGAAATTTCAGATCGGGAAAACTAATTTTGGATTGGTTATAATCCAGATCAGCCAGGGGGAAAATAATTTCTTTGTCATGGATTGAGGGCGTTACAGTGAGTGAATACTTCCTCCCTTCAGATTCTATTTGAATTCGCTGTGGGCCATCATCAAACCACCTCCCCTCAAATTCATCAGATAGCAATAATTTGAGATTATTACCAGAGCGTAGAGAGCTGATCTCACCAGTTTCTATATAAATAGAAGGATGGTAAATGTGATCCTTTATCCTTAGAAACCGATTTTTACTAGAAGAAGTAATTTTGGCACTACCAACAAGATAACTTTCCATATTTAAAGGGAGCCATTGACCATTGTTCTTTTTATACTGATAGTTTGTAGTGCCGATTGTACTAATTTTCTTTATGCCTATGTACAATCCTTTCAATCGAAGTACATCATCCTGCTCAAGACTTTCAAGGATATCAATTTCGATTGATTTATGATCCTCACTTCCAAATTGATATAAGGGTGAAACTTTACTTCGAGCATTCCCTTCAATGTCCCGACTAGTTACTCTCAACTTAGGTACTGGAATGGTCCTGCTGCGAATAGAAATATTGTCGATTCTTGATTCCAATCGATACCGGGTAATTTTCTTTATTATCCGTTTCGCAAGAGGACCGCTTTTATTTAGAGTGGGTGGATAGTACCAAGAGACTGTTGACTCATTGGTGTTAGCTGGGATCATTCTGATGGAGAGCTTATCGCCAACCTCAAATTGCTCTGCTAGGTCATCAAACCGTATCTTAATTTCAGGTAGGGGCAAAACATACAGGTCATTTTCTTCCATCTGGCTGATATCATAAATAACAGTTTTTTGGTTGCTACCCAGGGCTATAGTCAAATTAAAAAGGAGTAGCACACACAATAGGGAATATGTGACTATTTTCTGCATGGCATATCATCTGAGGAGCTGTAATTCCACTCACTTGCAACTGCTCCACTACACGCTTCACTAGCAACAGGACAATTATTTATATAAATACAACCCTTTGTGATTATTCGACTCCCTCTATTATTGGGTAGATCAGTTTCAAATTCATCTAAGTTGGGATCAACCATGAATTTCGAATCACTCTCAAGCTTTTGGCTATAAGGATGTTTTTTGTGACGACCATTCTTTGTCGATTCTGAAGTTAAATAGTAATCCACAATAGTTCCCCTTTTTACATGAACATCTCCGTAAAAGACAAGGACTTTGTGAGCTAAACTTTGTATCAGGTTGTAGTCGTGAGAGATAATGATAATTGTTAGCGGGTTTTCACGCTCTCCTGATTCCCATTGCTTATATCTTATCTCCCACTCCTTATAGAGGGCATCTATAATTTTTCCTCGCACGGAAACATCAAGACTAGCAACAGGTTCATCAGCAATAATTATATCAGGATTAACTGCAAAAACTTTTGCGATTCCAACCCGTCTTCTCTCACCTCCACTTAACTTTTTTGGTTTTAATTTTGCGATTCTCTCCCAATTACTTCCTCCCAATTCAAATCTATCGGCGAGTTTCTCGATTCTTTCTTCTAACGATTTTGGATTAATATTTGGATCATCTATCCTCACAGATTCCTCAAGTATTTTTCTAACAGGCATGTTCATATTCAGTGAAGCACGCGGCTGTTGAAATATCATTTGCACATGCTTACGGTATTCAAGCAATTCCTTCTTGGTGCCATTTAAGATATTATTTGATTTAAAAATTTGTGGATGGTGCAAGTATTCAATCTTGGAGTCTAAATCATTACCACTCATACTAGTTATTCCGAATCGAGTCATATCTCGATGATTGATAAGCCCTATCAAACACTTCCCAAAAGTAGTTTTTCCACAGCCACTTTCACCTAAAACCCCAACAATTTCGCCCCTGTTTATTTCTATATTATTTATATTCTTAAGCGTGAATGCCTCTTCTCCAAAGACCATATTTAGATTATGAATATTTAATATCGGTGTAGACTTCTTAGGCATCTTAGGATGATTTCAAATATAGCCAGCATCTAACTGCATGGATTAGATTATCGATTCCACTATTCTCAATCAATATCCCCTGATCCACATCTACTAGCGGAGGGAAAACAGAGTTGCATATATGTTTTATTGATTTACTACCAATCTCGTCTGCTCTGTGACAACGGTTATAGAACGGACAACCAATTTGATCGCGATCATATGGGTCTGGAATATCATTCTCAATATAGTCAAATACTTTTTCCTCACCAGCTGTCGCAATTTCAAACAATCGCTGTGTATACGGATGTAAATTGTGCTTTTCTCTTAGTGAAGCAGCGGAAACGTGTTCAACGTCATATCCCGCATAAATAATTGTATAATTATCTGCAAGATGATTTACGAAATTCATATCATGGGAGATAAGAATTATTGTCCTACCTTGAGCCTTATACTTCTGAAACAGCTGAATAATCTTCCTCTGCTTTGAAACATCTAATCCAGTTGTTGGTTCATCCGCAATTAGAACTTCTGGTTTGGAAGCCATTGCTAATGAAATCATTACTAGCTGACTCTGCCCACCACTCACTTTACGAGGAAGTTTTTTCTGAAATTCATGGCTACTATCATCTAAATCAACTTTGGAGAGAAGTGATGATATTTCGGATTCAACATCTGCAGTTCTATCAACACTCCTAATATCAGCTGAAGAATAGGAAGCCATTTGCTTTCTATTCTCTAGTATAAACCCTGCCTCAAATTCAGTGTCTGAGATAAGCACTTGATTTACCTGCCGGTCTATTGAATCTGGTGACTTAGTATTCAAATCATGTGAATACCCGAAAACAAGCCGACGTTTAGCACCAGAATCTGAAGTTATTCTAAGGCAACTAGAAAAATCCTCTATCCTGTGTCCTACTTTTGGCGTTATTGTGATACTAGGGAACTGACAATCCATGTGTACTGGTGATTTTATGTCACTATGACTTAATATTTTCATGTCAGAAGAAGGGTATTCTAACAAAAACCCGGAATAATCCATTTGAGCTTCGGCCATTTCAGGTAATTCCCCTTTATGGGTATCAAGTCCATCAGAGGCACCTTTTTCTAGCCCAAAAGTTAACTGGTTCTTATAGTTTTTTCCTGAGATGGTTAAAGTAGATGTAAATTGGATATTTTTTTCTGTGATGAGAAGTAACTCAAATCGAATTTCTCCACTATTATTGATCTTCGGGTCTTGAAGTGTAATCGATGAATCTTGAAGCATATTCTTAGCTTCACGAATCGTATTCGTATCATATAGAATTGTGCCTTCGAGTATTTTCTGCCCTAAATACTGTTTATCCCAGGAGACAGTGATACTCGAGTCTAAATCTAACAAATGGATGCTACCTTTGAATTTCTTTCCTACGTTTTGTTTGCTTAAATCAACCTTCCTGCTAACTCCTAATTCATAACAAGAAGATTCAAACATATTCAACACTACACCGTTCACGTGAAAGTCAGCATATCTGAGGAATTTCTTTAGTTGCTCTTTTTCCCAACTTATTTGTACGGGATAATCCTCACTATTTCCAACTATCATCAACGAATAATTCCGTTCAGCATAGTCAACGTTGCCCTGTTTTTTATTCTGTAATCTTATAATATTAGATAGCTGTTCACCAATTGTCCAATAGGGGTTTAAAAAGGTTTGTGGATCTTGCAATATCATCGATATTTTATTACCTCGTAGCTTATTGCGAAGGAACCTCTTCTCTGTTTGCCTTTTAAATGTATTGCCAGGGTTTTCGATTTTAATTTTATATCTCACAATCATCAGAGAATTGTTAGATATAGATTTAGGCTCATATTCAATCCAAGCAACATTATTGTACACATGCAGTGAAGAACAAATGTTTAATAAACAGAAATTATCTTTCATCGAAAATAATTCGACTGCATCTGTAGCAAGACGATAGTATTTGAGATAATATTTATTACGTTTATTACTTGAATGAAAATATTCGGTTATTTGGAGTTCTGTTGTCGATCTAAAAGCTTTTGGGATAAAGCTAGGTCTAACTAAAGAGTCATCAGAGTTCTTCTTTTGCCGTACTATTTCTGTTATTGAATCGTTGCTACCCCGAAAGCTAATTGCCCCTGCAATAATTCCTGGGTCAATATCGATTAGCCCCAATATAGATTTCATACTTAGGGACTTACCACTTCCAGATTCACCTACTATGCCGTGAATTTTCCTCCTGCTGATTGTTAAATTCATATCTGCAACCAGCAGTCCTAATCTTCTGGTCTCACTCTTGTTCCTGCTAAAAAGCGAAATATGCTTTTTATTACTATTTACGATTGTTAAGTTTGATATTTCTAAGATAGAATCAGTACTAATCACTTCTCATCTCCATGAATGATCTAGTGAGTGTATTTCCAGCTAGTGCAATTAACAACAGTAGCATCATGGGATATAGGGCCATCATATTTCCACCCACTGTTCCAGGTAAATCAGAACGATATTGAGCGATTAATCCGCCTATACTAGAGTGCGCTATACCCATTCCATACCCCAGAAATGAGATCACAGTCTCAAGCATTATTGCTTGTACCATAACATATATTATTTGTGCAAAGATTACAGGGCTACTATCATAAAATAGAATATGCTTGAAGATAATTTTGGAATCGGGTAGACCACTCGCTCTTGCCGCATTGATAAAATCATCCCCCTCCATAATGTTGATACGATCAACAATCAGGAATATTAGTTTTGGAGTGGATAATATCCCTATAAATATCATGATAGTGCCCATCCTCATCAGATCATTTTCCAGAGATCTGTATGAAACAACAACAACTATAATTAGGAGTAAAAGCTGGGGAATTGCGTGCAATGTTCTAATGCCAGATTCCACAATATATCTCATTATCACGCCAATATTATTTCTATTCCATCGAGAAGAGTGTCCGTTTCTATTGGTGGATTTCTTCATTCTACGGTGTTGGGTGTCATAACCGATAAAGATTGCAGAACTAATAGCGATAATGATAAAAGTGATAACACTCAGTAGGGATAAACTCATATTTGTGACTATTGATTTTGATAAGCTGTAAGCATAATTCATTCCATTTTTATCTGTACCGAGTAGAGGTGTAAAACCCTCAATACTATTGTCATAATCTATTTCTATGACGCAAGGTATGTGTGATGAGCTCCATCTTAATAGTTGTCCTTTATGGTTACGATATCGATTTGTTTCCTCTGCTGGAAAGGAAATGCTATAGAGTGCAAATAGCATAAGAATGAATGGAATAATCATTTTTAACATATTGTTTAAAGTATTCAGGATTGATCTCCATTCGAAAGTTTAAGATGAAGAATATCTTTAAAACTCGATATGGCCAAGATCGAAACAATGATCAATGTTGAGATTATCATGAGGAAATACGATTCCACGCTCAGACTTGGATTATTTAAATTAGGGCGAATTAGATACCTATCCACCGCATATCCAACGCCACGTATTTTGAAGAAATATTCGACCATTATTGTGCTAGTGAAAACGATCGCCATTGATGAATTCCAGATAGAAAATACCCCTAAAAATATTGACCTGCGGGCATGCACAAATATCGAATCCCCCCAAGCACGAGCCGCAATAATGAAGTCCGCTTGGTTCAGCTTAGTGAATTGATCAAGTTGGAATTGATAGAGATCAGAAAAACTATAGCTCCCGATAGCGATTATAAGAATTATTAATATGTGGAATCCTTCTTGATGGCCAAAAATAATCTTCAAAAGGAAACAAAATAATATGATGTGAATTCCCGAGAGTAAATTAAGTGTATATGCTAAAATCTTTAAGAAGCGCATATTTTTGAATACTATTAAATAGGCCAATATTGAAGATAGCAGAACAGCCAGAGTAAGACCGGAAAATCCATAGATTATTGTATTCCAAAGATATTCTAATACATTCACATTGCTTTCATCACTCCCAAATGCCACCAATGTTTGTCCGGTCGAATGTATCTCACCCCAGTCAAGTTGTATAAAATCGATAACCCAATTCATAAAACCTAATATGGGATTATTCCCATATTTAAGTTTCAACATGGAATTTTCTTCAAAAGAATGAAGGATAAAAAATATTATAAATAGTGATAAGAGAAGTACTGTACTGGTTTTGAATATCACTTTTTTCATGGGATTTCGAATTAATCTCTAAAGTACCAGTCCCCAATATGGGTGAAGAAATATTTGGGTACAATTTTACCTTCAGTTTGTAATTCATTACGATATGCCATTATTTTATCAAGGCGATAAAGGAAGATATAAGGAGATTTTTCATAAATTAACTTGTGGATATCTCTTCCTATTTCGCCTCGTTGAACTCCGGAAGCTCGGTTAAAACTTTTGAGATATGCAGTTAAGATTGGATCACTATAATTAGCTATATTCATAACATCACCCTCGGTAAATAACGGAGCAATATTACTTCCATATCCCAATTCATAATATTGAAAAGCTAGATCATACTCACCCTTTGCAAGAGCCTTATCAAAGTCAGATGCAGCAAGGCGAACCGGTGTTATTTCAATTTTCAATCGTTTAAGGTCATTAATTAATTGATTAATCACCAGCTCCTCGGGACTGCCCTGGAATACACGTCCCATATTGTAAATCATTCTTAATTTTATTACGCTTCCCTTGAATTGACGATGGTTATTCTTAATTATACTCCCATTTTTTTTGAGAATATTGTCCGCTTCCTTTGGGTCATATGACCTTGGGGCTATGGTTGCATCCCCCATCCCCCAAAGAGGATTGAATGGTCCAGATATTCTGTTTGCAATTAGTACATCACTCCCACCTTTAGGCACTTTAGCATAGTGATCACTAATTGCATTTTGAATATTTACACCCATGGTGAGTGCTTGGCGAATTTCCTGATTCGCCAAAAAAGGTTTTTCACAATTTAGCGCTATTGCAAACCAAGAATTTGAACTATACGATTCAAATGTTAAATGATCCTGTGCTTGCTCATATAAATTATCATAATTTTGAGGTGAATTTGGCACACTAATTAGCAAATCAAGCGTTTCCCAATTCTCTTTTCTGTCTTCAACTGCAATCTTGCCAATTACAGATGAGAGTATTCGTTCTTCATAAATATTAACAGACGATATATTGGACAGAGGGCCCCATTTGTAATAGTTATCATTTCGTGTAAAACTGTACTTATTCTCTCCGATGTCAGAGTCAGGATTATATTGGAAAGGGCCACTACCCATGGGTCTTTCAGCAAATATGCTGTTTTTAGCGAGGTAATTAGAATCTATCATATGCTCAGGTAATATTTGAACTAGTGGTAGAATATATTGAACAATCTTTAAGTTTTTTTGATCAACATAAAACTGTATCGTTGTTTCATTTATAATTTCTATATTTTTAATAAGTTTGAGCCATGGTCGTAGACTATGCTGTGTAATATCTGAATTATAGACTTCAAACGAGAACTTAACATCTTTGGCAGAGAGTGGGACCCCATCGGGCCACTTCACATTAGGTCGAATCTCAATCTTCCAACTGAAATCGCCTTGGGCTGTTCCTGGAGTCCTGATCATTTTCCCAAACCCCGATGGAGAAATATTATCAACTAAATCTGATGTTTCAGATACATCCTTTTTCCATGTCCAAAGACGGCTATACATTAATTCATTCGCCTGTACGCCATCAAGATAATAGCTTCCGTGGATCGGGTTAATTTGCTTAGGCTCAAAATACGGAATACTATAAAAGAGCCCATAATGCCTTGATGATTGGCCGATTACTTGTGTGGATATCACAAATATAGCTAGAGTCAATAGAAAATTTATATTGATATTACGTTTGGTACTCACCATTTTTACTCCATAGTATTTCTATGTATCATTTTGTTTCTTGGGATTTGATTTTGCATTAAGTACCTGCTGAGTAAATAAATTTGTTATGCGTGACAGTGCAACCATTGATGGAAATCTGCTCACTAAATCTTGCAAAAACCCATTACAATTAGGCAATCTACTTCCATGCCATCGAAGTGTGCCGTAGAGAGATATTAGAAATGCTGGACGATTACGTTGCCATGAACTACTTGAATGTGCCACATTAAAGACCATCAGTTCCGAGATATTCTGAATTTTATTTTTGTACTCCCTACTCAGCGGTGAGAGATTTAATACTTGAATGAAATCACTCATCACCGTCGGATACTTATCTAATAATGAGGGAGTTTTTATAAGCTGGGCCATGATATCCTTTGTCAATGATCGCGTTTCTGAATTTCTGTTTTCAGCTAAAAAGTGCAGGATACCAGTAGCAAAGTAATCATTCCGAAAGTCTAGGTGATCCAATTCAGGTGGCAGTATAAAATTTGACACATTTTGGATAAGGGAATTAAGAAAGTACATCCAATCTAAACTATAAGGCTTCCTTGGATGATCCTTAACTATTATTGAGAGTGTGGTAGCATTGGATACTAAGAAATCCCTATTGGATGACCATAATTGGCTTATGTCTTCAGATAGTCCAAAACTGTTGTATTGCTTTGCGAGATTCATAATTGCAATTATTCGATAAGCTGTTGAATCCGATAGTGATGAGGTATCCGTTAGACTTCTTTCTAAAGTTAGTATGCCTAATTGGTAATGAGTAATTGCCGCCAATTTGAATAGCATACTATTGAAGTAAACAAATTGTGTCTCATCGGGAAATATATCTTTCCCCAAAACATCTTGAAGCCTGAGCCATAGCTCTCTGTAATTGCCACTTATATACATATCTTCTAATTCAATCTGCAGAGCAAGTGAGGGTGAGAGGGACTGCTTGGCTAAAAGTTTCCTTCCTGAATCAAAATCGAGAAACGTATGATCATGTTTTGAATCATGTGACCGATTCAAATAATAACTGTTTAAGGCTAATATAATTTCCGAATATTCTGAATCCTGAATTCTAGAGAAAATGCGGCTTCCACTATTAAACCCATATATTTCATTCGCATCTATTCCTCTCCAAATATGCATTTCATCCTGATGCGCTAGGTTTTGGTAATTAATGGGAAATTTCTCTCCATGAGCCAAATCGGGTGACCCCTCATAAATATCTAATTGCATCTGCGCTAGGATTTGGGAAGTAACTTCAAATAATTCACCCTGATACAGATGAGCAAGTCCCAGAAGAGTTCTATATTCGGCTGGAATGATATCAGTTGTCGATTGTATATTGGAAGAAAGAAATTCACCATAATTCTGTTTGTTCTCTGGATTGAATATGACGGAATTAAGTGCATACTCAAAGTTGATATGTTCTTCCCCTTTCTCCAGTTTCTTTATTTCAGGTTGATCCCCTCCGCAACAATTAAGTAGGGCTAAAATCATGGTTATCGTCAAAATACGAACGCGAATATCGCTCTTTATGGCCATGGGGTTGTGCTCATTATTTGGTCTAATTCAGTCTGCAGAGATGGGAATCCACTAAGCTTGGGTTTAGATTGATATTTTTCTAACTTTGCAATAGTTTCATGATATAGATTTTCTCTATCTGCCTTTGCTTTAGATGTACGAGACCCTCCATTGACCTTGCTAGGATCAGTGCTCCAGAATTCAACAAGCAATAATCGGCAAAATAGCAATTCTTTTTTTCTCTGTGCTTGATTACTATTACTATGGAGTAAATGCAATAGTTTGTCAAATTCCAATACTTGTTGCTTACCAATTTTATAAAATTGTAGATTCTTTGAATTATCTTCTTGATGATCTTTTACAGCCAAAAAACAACATTCTAGCATGTTCAACCTAATATAGGGATCAATTTTTGGATCGAATCCATCAATAACACTAGTATTATCCCCCGAAGTAATGTTTTGATAATATTTCAGAGCATCTTCATATTCTTTTAGCTCATTTTTGCACACTTCAGCTGCTTTTTTATTGAATTTACCATAACAGTCAGTCTCAATTGTTATTTCATTCACTTTTTCTAAAAACATCTCCCAGGAATGATTTGCGAATAGGGCTTCTGCTGCAGAACAATATGGCTGTCGAGTGAGGTCGAGAATTTCATTCGATTTTGTTACATATTTGAAAATTGAGTCCGGTTCGACAAAACTACCAGAATATCGTACAAATGTATATTGACCAAAATCTGGTAGTTCACCGGTATATCCACCAAGTACCTCTGTTTCAATTGGCACGAGGGAATTATGTATTGTATGTCTATATATTGATAAGAGAACATCATCATCAACGTTCACAGTTATTCGAGGTCTAGGTCGAATATTCAGAGGAATGTTTATTTCACCATTTATAACCATGGCAAGTGAAATAGGTACTTCTTTAGTGAACGGATTACCCGTGGGTGTAGTGGCTGTGATAATTAATTTCGGATCTCTATTTTTATCATAATAATCAAAGGTATGACGACCATGGTCCTTGCTTGTCAGGGAATATTTAAGGTGGGATGGAACAAGCTCCAATCCCCCATTCACTGGCAACCCTGAACCCGCCCACTTTAATGTTACGTGTAGTTTAATGGGTCGCGGGTCAAGAAATATTATGCCCAGATTAGGGTTACTATATTGCTTGGTTACGGTTTTTGCGAAATAGTCTCGCCCCTGAGGACGTGCTTCAATGTTTAAATCCAGGGGCCTTTCTATGGGGAATATATTTGCTCGTCCATTGTTATCAGTTAAGGTTTCTAAATTTCCATTTACCCTAATTGAGACATTGGGGACAGGGATTTGTGTCCTTACATCCCTGATATAAAAAAATGCTTCAAGACGAGGCATTGCTACCTCAGTTACCTCACCTTGCTCTGTTGTGTATTGTTTCAGTTCAATCGACTCATAGGTAGGTTTAATAAATTTAAAAGTAATCTGATGATTTTTATCCACAATTCTATATCGAAATATTCCACTCGCATCTGTAATACCTGCCTGACCCGTTGAGCTGGTTACGGTGACTCCATCTACCCGTATGTTCCCAAAGTCGGTCGGTTGAAATACTCTAAATTCTAACCAGGGTTGCTTTGTTAAAATATGTTCAATTTGCTTCCCATTTATATCAAATACGAACGGCAGTACAGATTCTTCATAAAGTCCTTTTTCTGAAGTAATCGTTAAATTATAGATTTGCCCTTCATGATCAGGGCTCAGCTTTAGCATGCCATTTTCGTCAACTTGGCCCAGAACGGTATTTCCTAATTTCACTTTTACATCTATAGCTGGTTCACCAGTCTGAGATACAAGCATTACATTAGCGTATAAGTTCTCGAGTTCAATATTTTGAGTCATGATACCAAAATGTCTGTCGAATGACATTTGCTTGGTAGCATATCCATCGGCACTCACTTTCACATCAATTTTTAAAAGATCATCCTGCGTAAAGGTGTATCGATATCTGCCCCCGTCTAAACTTCCAGAAACAGATTGACCATTAATCTCTAATCTTGGCTGGGTGATTGCCTGTTGGGTCCGAGTCCCAATAATGCTAAAATCAATAATTGCAAGTGGGTCTAGATATATAGTTTTTGTATCACCATTGTTGGCTTCATTTAGACTCAGAGACAGTCGTTTTTCTTCATGTAAACCTGTCGTATTGCTTATTGTGATCTCATAATTCCCCAGACGTGGGAATAATAGCTTGGTTCTTGTGCCAGACCTGGTGGCGTTTGCCTGAACATCACTCCCTGAAAAGATCGCTGAATTGATTCTTTCGCCGGTAACAGTGTCTAAACATTCCATATATTGATGAATGGTATCGATTTGCAATACGATGGTTTGTTTTACTCTTCCCAATTGTACAGTCTGCGCTTTCGATGATCTTCCCTCCGTTGCTTCAATCCCAATATTAACACGTGTTGCCAAATCCTCGGCAAAGTAACGATAAGTGATAGCTCCATTGTTATCCGTCCGTTCATACCTATTATCATCGATTTTGATGTACTGACCAGGAAGTGGAATTCCCCCTTCCACTGCTCTGACAATAAGACTGTAGCTGCGCTTCATTGACACTGTCACCGTATCTGGCGGGGTGGATGAAATAGTCGAGGTAACTTGATCCAGGGCAACATGATTAGTCGAATTAAACATCCATTGAAGCTTGTCACCGATATAGGGTCCAGAGTTTTGATTTGGAATAATTCTAACTCGGAGCAAACCTGAATCAGATGTGATTCCCAAGAACATACTATCAGATGAGGTCACCCGCACACCACCAATTCCTTCTTTCGAATCAGAATCAATACAATCAAATGTATAATATATATCTTGTGCAGGAATTGCTTTTAAGGATTTTTGGCTTGGCATATTCTCATATGTAAAATCATTTAAACCATCTGTAAAGACACTGGCTCCCGAAAGACTATAGCTGAATTTGATCTTCTTATATTTTTGATAGGGAATGTAAATATCTGCATCTCCTAAATAATTTGTTGTTCCAAGTAGCTCCCTCTGATTTGATCCATTTATTCCATAAATTTTAATTCCTTCGATATATGGAGAAGTAAAAGTTATTTTTCTTTGTGCTGGTATTAATGAGATTGTTCTCGAAATTGTTTTTTTATACTTTATGGCATTTTTTAGCTCTTTAACACTAATGTGAGCCACACTTTTCCATTTACTATTCTTACCTCGAGCAAAGACTGTTAGATCAACGACCTTACTTATTTCTAAATCAAATTTTGCATTCCCATATCTATCAGCACTTCCACTGAAGATTTGATTTTTTAACACTGAGTACGGGGAAACAATAATGTCAAAATTGGGAGTATTGTACTTATCGATGATTGATATACTTACGATATCTTTTTTTGTGCATCCTTCCGAACTTATGAGGAGAGATATAGCTATTAGAGCTAGAAATGAAACAAAAGTAATCTTGTGCGGACGGCTATTCATCCTCCTCCTCCGCATCTGTCTTAGTGCCGGTTACAGGCGGATCTATACCCTTTGGTGGGCTTATTCCTTGGAGACCTTCAAGCATACCCGTGTTTATACTATCTTTTTTCCGAGCTAAAAAGATAGCAAGTTCAAGTGAGTTAATCTCCTTCAGAATTGGTTTTATATTTGTTGTGTTGCTCTCATATTCTGGTGGTTTTTCAAATATTATGGTATACGGAATATTTGCAAATTGTTTCGACTTTAACTGGAAAAAACCTGATGAATCAGTTTTTGTGATATTCATTATAGCTGGTGAAGTAGATACCTTACAATTCGAGACTCCAGAGTAGGTGGAATCATCTAGAACCACGCCAGTAATCATTGTCATTCGTTGGCTTAAAAATATGTCTTTTTCTTTTTCTCCAGAAAATGGGTCGACCCACTCCTTTTTGGAAAAATAATTGTCGTTTTCTATGCTAACCAAAAAACTGTCACCCCGAATTTCGGATAGATCAAAAACCAACTTTCCATCAACATCTGTTCTGATATTCTCAATGAGAACATCTTTTCCATTCTCATCTAAGATTAACGGTTCGACATCTGAGATGGGTTTCTGATCATCATCATCAATCAAAGTTACGGTGAATGTTGAGGAACAATTCCACATCAGTATTGCAACACTCATTATTGGGATAATTAATTTACGATTCATATCAATCACTTTCTTGAATAAGTACTCTAAATCCTAAACCTAAAGCAGCCAGGTTTCCGCTATATTTAAATTCTTCCGGTAAATTTGATTTTAGCAGCCCCACTTCATGCCAATAGCCACCACCTCTAAGATCCCTGATTGGATCCCCAATAATACTGCTATCACTTAATTCTATCGAGTTCATGTCGGTCGCACGAGAGCCACTTCCGCACCATTCTAAAACATTTCCGGCAAGATCATAAACACCGAATGAACTAGAATTGTCGTAAGTCCCGTCTTTTCCATTATAGTGACCAACAGGAGTTAAAGAATTATCCCACAAATCACCGCTGTTCATATAGTTTGCATATTCACCACTAATCATATTTGAGCCCCATGGATAATCAAATAGCCAGGAGTTATTATCAGAGAACACATCCTTAAGGGCCGCATATTCCCACTCAAGTTCAGAAGGTAATCTTATCTCGTACCCTGTCGTTTGTGAAAACTGGTCGCAGAGCATTACTGCCTCCACCCAGCTAATCGAATCGCTTGGAAAAATTTGAGTTTCAGTTAAAATTTCATTACTTATCGATTTATCGATTAAGGCGACCTGCGCTACATATTCAATAGAGGAAAGATAAAAAGAATCTATCCACTGGGATGTCGTCCCAAAATAGCCTCCTTCTATACGTTCATAGTTGTGAAACGGAAATACATCGCCTATTGTATCATTCGAAAATAGTGCATTTATTTTCCCTTTAGCCAATATTGTAAATATTGACTCTGAAGAGTTCGGAATATCAATCACGTGACATCGTTCCAAATCCTTATCAATCATGGCTTTCATATTCAAGACTATTCCAGTGTCCAGAACTTCCCAGTTTTCGAGAGCTGAATTATATTTGAATACGAAGATGGAATCAAAATATGTGTCTATTGAACTCGATTCTATATAGAGACGAGTGGTATGGCTATTCTGAGGTCGCGTCACTTTAATCCTCGGCTGGAGAAGCTTGAGAGTTATACCTTCTAATGTGGAACCGACATGTGAATATCTTCTTTGCGCACCCATATTTGAGAATGCCCATACCGAATATTTGTAGACCTCGTTTGGCACCATGCCCTCAGCGAAGTAATTAATATCTATCTCATTGGAAAATATTCTCGGATTAAAACTTGAGTCTAAGAGAAAGGTATCAGCAATAATGAATGATGTATCCAAATGATCTAGGCTGTCGTATCGAAATAATTCATACCCATCTGAAAATAGCTCATTATCCCACGCCAAGGAAAGTTGATAATCAGATATCTGCGAAACTTTAAATCCTTTAGGCGCGCCTATTTCAAACATGATTCCCTGATCTGTATAGTGAGAATATGAAATAATTCCATCGGAAAGTACTGTAACACGATAGTAATTATTAGCATTGAATGAACCCGTGTCAATGTATGAATACTCTAATGTATCTTGAGATGAATTCAGATTAAATGATAGTTCGTCATTGTTGATAATAGTCTGTCGGGCGTTTGGAATATCGCGCATGAAATTTGAAAATTCAGTATTGGATATCGTAACTTGACTGTCCAAGGCAAATGTTTCAATCTTAAATGAGGTAATTGGCGTGTGTAATTCCTTCGAGATTAACCAAGCGACCGTAAGAGAGAATGCATCATTTTGGACAATATTTAGATCGAATGGCTTTGGGAATTCAGTTTTTTTTATTGTTACATATTCAGGTTCATTCAGACACGAGATAATCATGAAGGTGGATAGTATAATTGAGACTATTCCTAAATATTGCTCATTAACTCTCATAATATTACCAAGTGACAGTTACCACATTTATAGTCCAAACCATTGACCCAGCTATCAATGCTCCGTAAAATTGGGGTCTCAACTTGTTCAAACGGCTCTCTGACTTTAATAATTTTGACTCCAGAGCGTACCAATCAGCTTCATTCGAGTCAAGGTATTCTTCCTTTAGCTCATTATACTGAGCTACTTCATTGCTATACTGAATGTATGAATATACGGCTGCAATGCTTGACAAGGCTGTTGCAGAGAAAAAACCGAGGGCTTGCCTTTGTTTGTTTAAATAATATTGACCTGAGCCCGGAAGTACTATTGACATTCTTCTGGCATATTTGGGGTCACTCTTTTTTAAATAGATATCCAAATTATTTACTTCCGAACTCCTGGGGTTGAAATCATCAACAACTTCATGAGTAATTACATGTGGTAGGAGAGGAACTGTGTAAAAGTCTTTTTCAACGGAGATATAATATTTACCAACTGATTCAATCGAAAATGATGCACTTGAAGAATTTGCGCTATACTTATATTTTATTGGACTCGGTAGAAATAGTAGCCTTCGTCTTATTGTGATTTGAGGCGCTCTTCCACGTCCTTTCCCTCCAAATAAAATCAATTTTTGTGTTACAGCATCTTTTACGTTTATCTCTAAAGTCCCTACCATCGGCTTGAAATCATCCAGATTAAATACCTCTCGTTGGGGTGAGGCAATAGTTGTGGAAAATGATTCGCCAAGAATGCGAGTTGACTGGGGTCTGAGTTTGGGGCGTTTAACAATGACATCTTGGGTCACAAATCGCGGTATCCTTTTATAAATATACTGATTGTTTTCAATTGAAGTGGGTTCTACTCTGACATTATTAATATATGTGAATATTTTAGACCTATCCTGGGGCACAACTATAAGTTCCCTATAAAAATATTCATCAAGAATTTTTTCCACAAGTATATCGATTGAAGGTTCAATTGAACTGGCAGTAATACCTGTAACCGCGCTTGATATTAAGCCCCCCTGACCTCTTTTGGCAGATCCGATTTCTAGATGCATATCATATAGATTGATATTTGTCTTATCGATGCTTAGGAAAACATCGAGATCATGTTTTTCCACATCCCCCTTATCGTCACCTAGTTCTTCGAATCGTGTGTTTCCTGATTTGTATTGCTGATATTTTTTGTATGAAATTGGCCATTTCTGCCTTTCAACCAATAGAAACTGATCGGAATGTTTACCAAGACTTCTTTCTAGCTCAGACTGCAATTTCTCATTTCTAAATTTGCCAGAAGCAGGATTTTTAGCATTAAGAATAGCCCATGTCTTTCTAGGTTGAAACTCTATAGTATGAATTGGCAAACTTATCGTTGGCAATTCTTCCAAAAGTTCAAAATAATCATCTGAGTTAACCCAATTTTTCCAATCCTCATCTGGCAGTAAACTTTCAGAATATATATCAAAGGAAAATTCTAAAATAACATCTTTGTTGTAGGGTTCAATTTTTCTAGGATTTATGGCAACGCTAAACTCAGCCATACCTCTCTCATCCAATTTTATGGTGGTAGGATATTCGAGAATTCCACCCTTGCTGGAGATTCTTATTTTCACCCGACTAAGATCATAATTCTTTGGATTGCGACATTTTATTTTAATCTGAGCAACATCGTCACGCGAGATAGTGAGATTATGTATATCATTAACAAAATCGAGTTGAATCGCCCTGTCTATTTCCCTTATTATTTCCTTCCGCTGAAAGGAAATTCTAGCAACTCTACCTGGGTTGATAATATCTGGTAATTCTGCCTCTCCTCCCCCCTTACTTATGTAATAGCTTGCCACTCCCAAATTGGACAGCGATGCCTCGACTTCACTATCATAAGAGAGGCTTGTGAAAGCATTCTTGAGATATTTATAGGCCTCAATTTTTACTTTCTCTAATTCTGCAAGAATTTGAACTCTTTGATCAATAATGTATAGTTTTTTATTAAATGTGATTCTAACCCAAAGCGTCTTCTCCTGGTCATCAATCCATAATTCATTCATATCATAGGCGCCGTTGAATGCTAATGGAGGAGAATAATGACGACTCACTATAGTCATCATGTGTTCACGAAAGACTTCCCTGCCTTTCCCAACACCCACAATGTGTGAGGAAACACTATCAACTATTGTTCTTTCAACACGTGTTTCGACATCGCCAGACAGAAGCTCTTTTAATTCCTGCTTTATTGAATCTGCAATGAAATTCCTATCACGGTTACCGATTGCATCATACCCAATTCTACTAATCATTTCTGCACCATCATTGAACATAGATGCTGTATTTGCCCAAATTGGTCTTTGTGATGGATTTTGCGTCTTATTAGTAGCCTGAACAGAGTCAACATCTTCGAAACCACCATCATTCATGAAGGCAGCCGTTTCCTGATCCTGGAACAATCGCTTCTTAGAGCTTTTTTGGCTTTCCATGGATGAGGAGCACCCGATCAAAAGAGCTACCATCGAGAGCGAAAAAAAAAATATACTATTTCTCTGAGACCTGAACATGGCACACATTATTCTTTATCCAGCGACGGGTCACTAGGATTTGATGGAATTGAGCTTGACTCTTCAAGTAAATGAGCTTTTCGTAATTGCTATTATCTTTCTTTTGAATTGATGATATGGTTGCACTAGTCGTTCGCGCCAATTCCTTAAATGCCTCTATTTCAGCAGAAGCCCACGATTCAAATATTCGATCAGGATGAAGGGTTTGCCTGCCAATAGCTGTCAATTCCGATGTGTTCGCAGAGTTTTTGTCCTGACGATTTGTGTCCTCATCCCATAATATTTCAAAGAGTCCAATGTATAGATCAGCTATTCTTTCTGATTTGATGAGTTCTATATCTCTTGGCAAACGGGTTTGGCTACCTAGTTCAAGTTCAAGTGAATCAGCAATATGCCTCAAATAACTGATCGTGCTTGTTTGCAATGTGCCTTCATCTGTGAATGAGGAGATTGCCAAAGCATCGAGATATGCATTTTTTAAAGTTACCGAATTATCTGAAGTATTTTTTGCTAATCCAATGACATAATCTGCATTCTGAGGCATTAGAAACCAAGATGGATAGTCACCATTTTCCGTCTGAGCGGTCAGATTACCTATCGCAATAATAGATAAACAAACCGCTCGTATTATCCTTAAAATTTCAGAACATCCCTATGGATTTTTACTTTTCTCTATTTCCTTTTCCAATTCGTCAAATAACTGGGTTGTTCTAAAGCGCTCGTAAAGATTCTGCCTTTGTTTAATGTTCTCCATCAATTTCTGATTGATAGGACCAATACTAACCTTGTAAATAACCTCGGCTCTGAAACCATTCACTTTCTTATCCCATACTGTCGTGTGAGCCTTATACAAGGTGGAGAAATTTAGCGTTTGACTTACAGTCTGTTTTACAGCTGAACTATACTGGCTATTTAATTCTGCATCTTTGCCAACTCCAATTTGCTCTCTCGCTCTCTTAGTTAAGGAATTGATTTTAGCCTCGATTGCAGAGGCCAATTCATTCCTTGCATTCAATATTGCTGAAGCGTCCGCTTCTTCTTCAATGAGTTGATCTGTAGATAATCCGCGAGCATAAAGTGTAAACTCATCTGATGCAGGTACTACCAGCCTATCAGGATGTGTACTTGCGCATCCCATGAGCAATAAAATAGCTGCTAGACCAAATACTGTTGCTTTTCTCATTTAACTCTCTCCTTTTTCATTACAGGTACCTCAGAAATTAAAAATGCTAGATCTTTGCTTTCCGAGAACCGATTCATTTTTACTGTTTAGCAGTTTGTTTTGAAAGATGTCTACAGAGATGACGTCGTCCTTTTTCAATTGATATTGGAATTGAGCTTTTTGCTCAGGACCATAATCAAAATCAGGGATTGCGACTATTTCAATTTTGTGGACACCTGGTGCTATACCACTTATTTTTAAGACAGAGACATTTTTAATAACTTGCTTGGACCATTTTCTCTTCTTTGTGTTGAATACTTCAATACCAGTATAACCTACGAAATCACCATCAAGAAATACTGATGCGCCATGAGGTCTTGAGATAACCCACAAATTCTTGGAAGCATCTTTCTCCTTTGCACTCACGAAAGCAGTGGACTGTTCTTTAATCAGAACCGTTTTTTTCCATGATCGATTGTTACCAAAAAAAACCTCAACCTCAATATTACCTGGGGATAGTTCGGTAAGCTTTAAGGGTGTGATACCAACATTCTTGTTATTAATGCGAACTATCTGTTTATTGGGGCTTGATTTAATAACTAATTCTCCAGTCAACAGACTCTTTCTATCAGTGTAATAACTTTTCAGGACATCACTATAAATTGACTTGAGTTTGGTGACATCACTCGTAGAGATTGTATAATATCCACCTTTGGTAGCCCCGCTAATGTTCTTTAAAGTCGATACATCCACATCTCCGATACCAATACCATATACCAGTATATTTTCGCCGACACACATGGCCTCTAAATTCTGCGAAGAAAAATTACTTCCAGTATCCTTACCATCCGTCAAATAGATGAGGATCTTTCTTCCACTGCTACCGCTAAGCTGCTTTATACCTGTTGCTATAGCATCATACAAGTGGGTGCCACCGCTAGCATTGATGCCAGAAATACTACTGGTAATAATGCTTCGATTTGAGGTGGGTGCGAATAGAATATCGACACTGTTGTTAAAGGTAATCAGCCCAATTTCATCTTGATTATTAACCTGTTGAGTGAATTTTTTGGCACCTAATATGACCGCATCAATAGTGGTTCCAGACATACTTCCACTTTTATCAACAACCAAAACGAATGAATTCTTTACGGGAAGCTCTTTATATTGGACATCAAGAGAAAATACCAATACTGGCAACAGAACAGTTAAACAACTGATTATCCTCATGACTTTTCCCCTTTAATCATATTGGATTAATTCATAAATATTTAATGCTGCATTTTACACCCATTTGATTAATAATGAATAGATATTTCTAACTTTCTTATTCTAATGAAACTGACAATTATAATTCCTAGCAATACATGATGCTTGCGATACTCCAAAAATTAATGCTCCTTCATCAACATCGAAGTCACCGCACATACGTACTGCAATAACCTGTTGCATCAAAATTGTTTTATTATTTAACAATGCTGGAAACAATGCTGCATATAACTTGTTTTGTTTTATCAAAATCAGATCGGCGATAACCTGTTCTCTCATCCATGTAGAGTTTCCTATTTACCTCGATCATTATTGCCGAGACTGCCTTATCCTTTCCATAAAATTTCATGGGTACCAATGCCCCGCTAAATGGTCTGTTTATTTGAACAGTAAATCCTTTAGCAGCAAACTCTGCTCTCAGGAACTCCGTTAGCAAACCAGGAGTATGAAATGAATCTGTTCCAATGCAGATATCAGGCCGTTCTTTTCTCTGGTCAGTCTCATAGGGAAGAGCTGTGGATGGGAAACTATGACAATCAAGCACAAGCGCTTTTCCATTATTGGAAAGAATAGATGATACTGCCTCTGTCAAGATTGAATGGTGTGGCCTATAGTATTGATTCAGCATCCTCTCTCGAGTTTCAGGTGCCACTAGATCCCTAAGCTTTTCCCCATCGCTTGTCTTTGTGTAGATGACCCCCATGCCACGTGATACCATCAATTCATGTTCGTCATCTTCAAAGCGCTCAGGATCCAGGACTAAACGGCTAACTGGATAGCGGTTCATCTCAAAGCGTTCATCTCCCTGAAAAAATAGTTCATCTGTAAACCAATCCGTCATTTTCTGTAATTCATCAGCAAGCTCGTTATCATTAAGCATGATGCCGGCGCGTTCTTCCTCTGGAATGATATTTGAGCTATGGGGGATATGAAGGATAGCTTTCGGGGTCATTTTGACCTCAGGATATTCAACACATCCTCCATTGTCCCCAGGGGTATCAGAAAAGGAAATGAGCTATCAAAGAACCTTTTCTGATGATCCTTGTTGGACCATTCTCCATCATAAAAATGCAAGGCGATCGGCAGCTTTAGAAATTTGCTGTTTTCATCCATGTATAGACCGAGCTCATAAAGCCTAGCTAGAAGCTGCTCGACTGTGATATCTCCATAGTCAGTTTCAAAAGAGTTAAACGGTCTTGAGAAATACGGAATATGCAGACTTCCTGACAAGCCAACATAGGGTGATAAAATCTTTACTGTGATATCCGATTCAGATCGATGAACAATTTCGCCTTCGATCTTAATTCCAGAAGCGAGGCTGAATGTAATTGGTTGTGATGTTTTCATTTTATACTGCATCCTATCATTCTTAACATTAATTCTTTGGACATCTAAGATTTTCCCACTCCTGTATTTCCTCCGCACTACAACTTTCTGGATCGACCATGAGTGACAGGAGTCTATTATATTTCTCAAAATACCTGACGATTCTCTTTGATCTTTTAGGGGCATAGTGGTCTCTCTTATATATGCCTTTATAAATCCGGTCTCTTTGGCGTTCCCGAATTTCGTGTTTTTTTGAATCTCCACCCCTTTCCAGACTCCAGGCATCAAAAAGTGCCCAAGCTTCTTTCTGAATCTCAATAAATTCCTTCTCGCTAACAGTGATTATTCCCCCTGTACCCTGGCAACTCCTACATGAAACCCACCTGTCGTGTTGATAAATGACACGAATTCCGTTACCTTCGCATGCGGGACACCTCTCACTGTGCTTTCGCAGTCCGGGCTTGTGGGGACCAATACTTGGAAGTCCCGTGAGGCTTTGAAAATTCCCTTGTGCCTCAATGCCAGTAAGTCCCATCCCATCTGGTTCTCCTCGAGACCCACATGAGCGGCAAACTTCCTCGCCCAACCAAACCGTTGAACCATCTCTATCTGAACAATTATGAACCCATATTAAATGCGGCATCATCCATTCCTCCTCTTTTGTGGAGATCTGCAGGACAACATGTTCTCAGGGTAGGATCTACCTTGAGGGTTTAGCACATGTTTTGAGTGGTTGCAATCCTCGCAAATCACCACTGTTTCTGTTGTCAATTCTCCCAGAAACGAAAAATGACACCCCGAGGTGCCATCTGCTCCCGGTTTAGCTCTTTATTTTAGGTCGCGGCAAGTTGAGTGAAATGACGACAGTTAAATATAGCGTTGCTCATTCCACCTGCAAGTGAATTAACAAAACTGCTCCCTATATATTATAGAGCTTCAATACTCTTCCTCGGTCTGCTCTAGAAAAACCGACTTCTGCATCTGTTTTAATTAAGGAGGGATTTAGAGTACCCATGTCATCCATATCATCCAGGATCGCTATATTGTTTTCCAATTTCAGATTATCGTAATGGAAACCTTGAGCACTTAGCCAATCAAGGATTTCATCCGATCGAGGACGATCAAAACTATCTGCTGTCTTTCCAAATATTTTCTCTGGAGTCTGCATTCCCCAGAGCTTGAATATTTCCCGTAATTCGTCAATAGTCGAATCGACACGCCATGTGGAGCTGATAATAATATTGAGATCAGGAATCTCCTCGCAGAGTGAATTCAGATTTGCCATAGCCTCAGGATCCGGCTTGGTACCCCCCTCAACACCGATGCCAAACTTCTCAACGGATCTCGCTCTAGCAAGGTGTAGCTTCCCATACCGGAAACCTGATTCCTGGATTAATTCCATCTGTTCTTTCATATAAGCCAAGACTTCATCTCTAAATTCCTGAGATGACTCGTTCCATTGCTTAGCATATTTCACATTTGACTGCGCTGAGTTGATAACGCCATCGATATCCAGAAACAGGTATTTACTATTTTCACTATTCACATCATTCTCAATTTTCATATTCATTCCTATCTTAGTATCTCTGATTGGTTGGTATGTGATTCTTTCTCTTCCTCACATTTGCCGTCTTTTTCACTTTCATATTCAACAAACTTTTCTCTGTCAATTTGCCCTGATAGGTATAATTCTCTAAGAATCATATATGACAGTTCAATATGCAGACAAGGTGATATTTTACTTTTATGCAGTCGTGCGGATTTTTACCTGAAAATGAATTGCTGTGGAGTGGTCTGCGAATTTGTAATTTCCTAGAATAAGATCCCAATATGTCAGTTGATTATGTCCCGTATGGTAAGTAAATAGCCTCCAAATTCTTAACGCCATTATTAGAAATATCATAATTCCGAAACACCCTAAATATTTACATCTATTTGTTGAGTCTGGTGTCGGTAAATTCGATTTCTCCAAGCCGTTTTCAATGGCCATAATTTGGGCTCTAATTCCTCGTATTCTCAGGTCCTGGGAAAAGCCATTTACGCTAAAAGAACTTTTCAACTAAGTGTCCAATATTACATCGGCCCATATTTAAAGAGAAAAGCACAACGTTTTGGGGGGTTCGGGTGTCTGCCGTGAGCTGGAAAACAGGCCAGTTTGTATGTAAGTTTTTGGGAGAAATATCGACCACTTTTATGCCCTGTTTTTTGACCAGCTAAGAAGAGGGAGATTACTCTCCTCCTCCTTTCCGATTTTGCGTTCGCAACTCCGTAGATTATTCCTCTTTTAGAGGTTCTGCTTGTCTCCTGAATCACTGAAGTCAGCATCGGATATTCGTTGGGTCAGTTCTTCGAACTCCGTTCTGGCAGTTCTGGCAATTATGAGCAACTCCTTCGATGCAATATTATTCATACTGACTTTGGTTTCAGCCCATCGATAGCCGTTCCTTTTCACATCTTCCAGCTCGAAAGTTGTGTTTACAGCTACCACAGGAAGATTGGATCTTGTGAGCTTCTTCTTGTGGGCAGTCCAGTGCTTTATCGAGGTGGGGCTCAAGGCAAAGACCAATGGCTTAACTTCACCATTAATTTCAGCCAGCAGAAGTAGCCGAGCCTTGGGTTTGCATTTTCCGCCCAAAATGCCATGCTCACAGCGTTTGCAACTCTCTGCCAAGGGCTCTACTCCCATAGGCACATCATCGATGGCAGAGCAGGCAGGGATTTCCTCGCCTTCCTTCCAGAATGCGCGAATTGACTGTTCTGCAAAAACCACTGCCGTCAACTTGTTACCAGGTATATCGATCTCCTGTGTATCAGCTTCTAAGTAGCTCTCAAGATTGTCGATATACATGCGGTGACGACCGTTGTCCTTATGCTCAATCCTAACCCTCGGTAGTTCCAACTGGGTTGTTTCAACAGCCATCCCGGCCAGTTCTGTTTCCAGATCCCAGCCTGCCACAGACAATGCCTGCTTGACTGCATCGGTTTCGATTAATTGATTTTCCATTTTTGTTCCTTCCTGGCATTATGCCATGTTTAGTTCCGCCAAGAGTGAATTTGCTTGGTTTGCTTGTTTCTCAGGTACGGTATCATTGCGGGCAATACAGTGCGTAGAGTAGGTACAGAACGCACAGCTCGCTGTATTGGGATAGTACCATGGTTTGACCATCG
>Ga0307989_1000505_pt1 | contig 25510 bp, 18 predicted proteins | sample EllFjometagen185_FD_203164 | JGI IMG/M metagenome (GOLD analysis project Ga0307989, IMG submission 203164) | Marine microbial communities from Ellis Fjord, Antarctic Ocean - #185 | ecosystem: Environmental > Aquatic > Marine > Unclassified | place: Southern Ocean | collected 2014-10-08 | reverse complement strand
ACTCAACGTCCCACTAACTATCCATTCCAAAGCTGTGATCCATCCACTGTTTGCCAATGGAGTATCAGTCGATGCATAGAAATCCTTCTCCTCACCCCCACTCAACCAAGTCCATTTCATACCATCTGTAGTCTGTGATGCACCATCATGACTCGCAGTAGTTGGCGCATTTGCATCCGTATAAGCACTCGCTGTACTAGAAGCAATTCCTTCCCCATTAGCGTTTTCAGCCCTAACATAGACCGTGTACTGCGAATTCGCAGACAAAGACCCATGAGAATAAGCGCTCGTCGCAGCACCCGTTTCACCAACATAAGTATCATTAGATAAATATATTTTATAGTTTGTAGCATCTGTAACGTCATCCCAATCCCATGTTATTGAAGATTCATCTGCCGCTGAGCTGGCAAGTCCAGTTGGTTGCGCAGGTGGAGTTGTAACCTCCCCACTATATACATAATCAACTGTATTCAATACCCCATCTCCGTTATACGAACCTATTCGTGCTTTGTAGCAGGTATTCGCTGATGCCGAAATCGATCTAGGAGACGATGCGTTCACTGACGCATTGTCATAATTCCCAACATCATATGTAGCATCACACGCTCCTCCATCAACTGACGACAAATCTATCTTCAACCCATTCTGCGTACCATCTGTCCAAGTCAAACTCAAACCATATGCCACATCTGTTGAAGTGTTACTCATAACCACCTCCGTGATTGCACTAGCATATGTGTATTTTGATGACCCAGTTGAAAATGCAGTCTCAGTCAATTCACCATTCCTAGCCTTCACCGTAACCTCATACTGAGTATTAGCACTCAACCCCGTAACAGCCTTTCCACCAGCTCCTCCCCACAATGTATACGTTTGCCACACTGCGGCCACGCCCAATGTCCCATCAAGCTGCACATAGCTTGAACCAGCCTTGATCGCATACTCCGTATTAGAGGGATTTGAATTCTGATTAATTATAACATTTAGAGAACTCGTACTGACTGCACTCACTGTCGGAACTCCGGGTGCATTCGCATCCGTATAAGCATTGTCATCAGCCACTGTCTCAATATTCCCATAATCATCAACCGCAAATATCTCAAAATAATACAACGTATCAGGATTCAAACTAGTAATTGTAGCATCGGTTGTCGTAGGAACATACAAATAATTCACACCAGCACCAGACTGCGCCTGTACCTGCTCTTGAGTATAACCATGCCATATCTCGTAACGGTTAAAATTTGTATCGGTTGCAGGATCCGTCCACTCCAACGAGGCACTCGTAGTAGTAATGTCAGACACCGAAAATCCTGCCAGACCACTCGGAGACACGTTATCTAAAGTAACACCAGTCTCAGTAACGGCTGACCCTGCCTCTGTTCCATCATATGGTGTGATCTTTACACAATAAGAGCCATCAGCAACAGGAACGTCTGTAGCACTCGACCAGTCAAACTCCACAGTATTCGCTCCCGAAGATGTCGTGACATAGGCAGCCGCCGTACCAACCTGATACGTAGCTGCTGCATTGTTTATTGACGGATCTCCATACGTAGCAGTGATATTAACATCTGTCTCATCAAGTGTCGGATCACTCGTCCCAGCAGAACAATCTGCTCCAGCTTTATATTCAACCTTTAATTGGAGTGTATCATCATCATCTACATCATCAAAAACAGCTGAGATATCCACTTTTCCACTCCCATCTGTAACTTGTACGGCCGACAAACTACTGACTGTTGGCGCTGTATTCGAATCCCCATACGTAACCGAAGTCCCTACTGTTGGAGTTTCTATATTCCCATAGGCATCAGTAGCTTTAGATTGAATTAAGTAAGTTTTCCCATCAACAGCTTCCCATGGAAAAGTATAAGTCCAAGTAGAAGTATCCGTAGCCGTCCCCCAAAAGGTATCAGTAGCAGACCACCCAGAACCATCCCAATATGTACCATCAGTAACATTTTTAGATCTAATTCCTACAGAAACAACAACATCATTATCTGAAGATGTTCCGCTTGCCTCTGTCAAAACACCAACTGATGATTCATCGACAGGATCCACTATCGCTGAAGCCGGAGCAGCCGAATCATTCAAAGCAAATTTTTGGATACGATTATTGCCACTTTCTGTAACATAAACACCACCACTTGCATCAACAACAACTCCGTACGGAGAGCTCAATTCTCCAGCATCAGTTCCAGAAGTTCCCCATTCATCTATAAAAGTTCCACTTGAATCAAATTTTTGGATACGATTATTACCACTATCAGCAACATAAACACTTCCATTTGAATCAACAGATACCTCATATGGACCAGCAAATTGACCATCTCCAGTCCCACTACTTCCCCATTTCGCCAAAAAATCACCAGTAGAAGAAAATTTCTGAATACGATTATTACTATAATCAGCAACATAAACATTCCCACTTGAATCTACACCAACACCCCTTGGAGACCTAAACTGACCATCCTCACCTCCATAACCACCCCAAGAAGTAATAGGAGTTCCAACAGAGTCAAATTTTTGGATAAGTTGAGTATTCTCATTAGACACATACACATTATCACTTGTATCAATAGCAATACTATAAGGATAATCACTAGTCGACCATTTAGTAATATATGCTCCAGCAGAATCAAATTTTTGGATACGCTTAGTTACAAAATCGGCCACATATATATTGCCGCTTGAATCTAAAGCCACATCATACGCTCTATTAAACTGACCATCCCCAGTTCCATAACTACCAAATTCCATCACAAAATCTCCATCTGAATCAAATTTTTGAACACGATGATTATATGAATCTGCAACATATATATTACCAGAAGCATCAACAATTGTTTTATTAGGAGCGGAAAATCGGACCTCTTCATCATGACCACCAAACTTAAGCAAAAAAGTACCTGTTGAATCAAACTTTTGAACACGATCATTCCCGGTATCCGCAGCGTAAACATTATCACTTGAATCTACAGCAAGACCATATACATTCTGACCAAATTGGCCATCCCCAGTACCAGAGCTCCCCCAATTCGTTACAAAAGTTCCGGCAGAATCAAATTTTTCTATATTAAAACCATATCTATCAGAAACATAGACATTCCCACTTGAATCTACAGCAACACCATAAGGAGATTGAAGGGCACCATACCCGATAGTAAGGGTAATACTCCCAGAAGAATTAAACTTACGAATCTGATTATGTCCACGTCCTACATCTGCAACATATATATTCCCACTCGAATCAATATCTATTCCCTTAATAGAATAAAAATTAGACGAACTTCCCCACTTCTCAACATACTCACCATTGGAATTGAATTTTTTGACATTATCATTCCCAGTATCAGACACGTAGATATAGCCACTAGAATCTACAACTACATCATATGGATCATTAAATTGAGCATCCCCAGACCCGTAACTACCAAACTGACTTAAATAAGTACCATTTGAACCAAATTTTTGGATACGATCATTCCCAGTATCTGCAATATAAACATCCCCATTCGCATCAACGTCTATACCACTTGCCGAACTAAATTGTCCATCACCACTTCCTGAACTACCCCACTTAGTTATAAAGGCACCCGTAGCATCAAATTTTTTGACCTGAGTCCCTGATACTACGTAAATGTTACCAAAAGAATCTACATCCACATCCAACCCCCAACTCAATTGTGCATTTCTTAAAGCAAGACCAATCCATGTTTCAGGCTTATATAAAGTTGCCGGAACAGCAGTAGTAGTTTCAGAGTCACAAACCAACCAATCTGAATTATTAACCCCATCAGTAGCCCGTAACTTAAGCCAGTATTCAGTACTCGCATCCAAACTATCTACATAATAAGTAATTGTATTTTCACCAGAAGTACCAAGAGCAGAATAATCTACCCCATTCAAAGATTTCTGAATTTCATAACCAGTTTCACTGTCAGAGTTATCATCCCACTCAAGTCGAAAAGAGCTAGACGTAACAGCATAAGCAGAACAAAAAGTCGGACTTGAAAGAGAGGAAGCATCATAAGTCACCGACACTCCCACCCCTGGAGTTTCTATATTACCATAAATATCAGTAGCTTTAGATTGGATCAAATAAGTTTTTCCATCAACGGGCACCCAAGGAAGAGTGTACTCCCAATCTGACCTCCCAACGGAAGTATCCCAAAAAGTAGAATCTCCCGACCAACCTGCTCCATCCCAATAAGTTCCATCCGTTGTATTCGTGACACGAACTTTCACAAAAGCAACATCATAGTCATCAGAAGAAGTACCAACTACATTAGTAAATGAATTTATAGTAGCCCCACCCCCAGGTGTTACAACCGAAGACAAAGGGTCAGAAGAATCATCAGACAAGAACTTTTGAACACGATTATTATCAGCATCTACTACATAGATCTCCCCACTTGAACCAAATGCAATCCCATCATAATAGCCAAAATCGAATTGTCCATTACCAGTCCCGGAACTTCCAAATTTACTTAAATACACACCATCTGCATCAAATTTTTGAACCCGCTGCAAAGAAACATCCAAAACATAAACAAAATCATTTGAATCAATATCTATCCCCGTTGCATAACCAAATTCTCCATCGGTAACACCAGTACTCCCCCACTGAGAAACATAAGTTCCACTTGAATTGAATTTTTGCACACGATCATTTCCAGCATCAGCAATATAAACATTCCCACTTGAATCAACTGCAATATCGTAGGGAGAGCTAAATTGTCCATCACCACTTCCGGAACTACCCCACTCAACAACAAAAACACCACTTGAATTGAATTTTTGGACATAATTCGTACCATCCAACACATAAATATTATCACTTAAATCAATCGCCAACCCCTTAGGATACGAGAGTTGTCCAGGACCAGTCCCAAAAGTACCAAACTGAGAGACATATACCCCACTTGAGTTAAATTTTTGGACACGATAATTAGAAAAATCTAAAACATAAATATTTCCACTTGAATCAATTACAACGCCATTGACAGCATCAAATTCACCATCTCCAGTCCCATATTCTCCGAATTGGCTGACATAATCACCATTTGAATCAAATTTTTGTATTCTATCATTATTAGAATCTGCAATATATACATTACCACTAGCATCAACAGCTGCACCTGTTGGAGCGTTGAACTGCCCAGGCAAATCCGGTTTTCCCCATTGAGAATCATATACACCATCCGTATCAAATTTTTGCATTCGACTATTTCCTGAATCCGCAACATATACATTTCCACTTGCATCAATAGCAACATCCTTATTTCTCGAGAACTGACCATCACCAGCACCAGAACTTCCCCACTTTGAAACAAAAACACCATCACTATCAAATTTTTGCATTCGACTATTATAAGTATCAGCAACATAAACATTCCCACTTGCATCAATAGCTATGCCATATGGCGAATTAAATTGTCCATCACCACTTCCATAACTACCCCACTTAGAAACAAAAACGCCATCACTATCAAATTTCTGTACACGCTTATTATCAGTATCAAGAACATAAACATTCCCACTTGAATCGATAGCGATACCCTGAGCATCATCAAATTCACCATCCCCAGTTCCAGAGCTTCCCCACTTTGTGATAAAAACACCAGCTGAAGTAAATTTTTGAACACGATTATTATCATATCCCTCTATGGAATATATATTACCACTCCCATCAATCGCCAAACCATAAATATCTTTAAACTTACCATCAGTAGTTCCATAACTCCCCCATTTAGTAACATAAGCTCCAGTTGAATCAAATTTCTGTATACGCCTATTCTGACTATCTGCAATATAAATATATCCACTTGCATCAACAACCAAACCATAAACATCTTTAAATTGTCCATTCCCAGTACCATACTCTCCAAATTCAAGTAAAAGATTGCCACTTGAATCAAATTTCTTAATACTGAAATTGTCTGAATCTGCAACATAAACATTCCCACTAGAATCAACAGCTACAGCCTCAGGGTAAGATAATTGATCAGCCCTCAACCCAATTCCAAACAAAGTTTCTGGCTCATACAAAGATGTTGAGGCAGCAGTAGTCGTAACAGAATCACAAACTAACCAATCAGAGTCATCCACGCCATCAGTCCCCCTCAATCTAAACCAATATTCAGTACTAGCCGACAAACTTCCCACACGATAAGTAATGGCATCGGCAGAAGCAGTTGCAACAGAAGTATAATCTACACCATTCAAAGACTTCTCTATATCAAAACCAGTTTCATTATCTGAGTTGTCATACCATTCAAGCCGCAAAGAATCGTCCATCACAGCATATGTAGAACAACTAGTAGGCACAGAAACAGCCGCCGCATAGGCAATATTTCCAAAACCAGCCAAAGGCTGAGAAATGGAAAATATAAAAAAAGCAACAAACACTTTCAAAAAAAGTTTATTTATTTCAGATCTGAGAGAATTCCTCAAAAACATAATATTTTTATTTTTAATGTTCCTATAATTATATCACAAAAAAGAGGCCCGTTCAAGGCCCCTTTTCCCAATTTTACAGATTCGAACTTCCAACTTGACGCATCTTGCCAATTCAAGTCAAAACCCCATCATTTCCAGAGCGCTAACGCTCTCAACTACATCATTCCGGGCATCATCCCTCCCATTCCTCCAGGCATTCCACCTCCAGCATCTCCTCCTCCACTATTATCTCCTTTCGCATTAGGAATATCACTCATCGCCCCTCCCATAGTGAGAAACAACGCAGCAACTGAACCAGCATTTTTCAACGCAGACCGAGTCACCATCTTTGGATCAATGATCCCTTCTTTAATCATATCAACATAAGCATCTTTCGCGGCATCGTAACCAACACCATCTTTTTCAGCCAAAACTTTTGCAACAACCTCATCACCACTCTTTCCAGCATTCTCAGCTATTTGCCATAGTGGAATTTTGAGGGCACCTTTTACAATCTGGATACCAGTCATTTCATCAGCATCACCTTCAAGGCCATCAAGAGCTTTCATCGCCTCAAGAAGAGCAACACCTCCACCTGCCACGATCCCCTCTTCTACAGCAGCTCTGGTAGCGTTCAGTGCATCTTCTATACGAAGTTTCTTCTCCTTTAGTTCAACTTCTGTTGCAGCACCAACTTTGACCACTCCAACACCTCCAGCCAACTTACCAAGACGTTCTTTCATTTTTTCAGAATCAAAGTCAGATTTAGTCTGATCCAAAAGAACCTTGAGTTCAGAAACACGAGCCTCTATAGACCCAGTATCACCTTTTCCTCCAACGATAGTAGTTCGACCTTTATCAGAAACTACACGTCGAGCCTCACCCAAGTGTCCAAGCTCAGCATTATCCAATTTAAGACCAATTTCTTCTGCGATAACAGTCGCTCCAGTCAGAACAGCAATATCTTTGAGCATCTCCTTTCGTCGATCACCAAATCCAGGAGCTTTTATAGCAAGCACACTGAAAGTTCCTCGAAGTTTATTCAAAACAAGAGTAGCTAATGCTTCACCGTCAATATCCTCAGCAATCAGTACCAATTCTTTTTTACCGCTTTGCGCAACTTTCTCCAACAAAGGCAAAATCTCCTGAATAGAAGAAATTTTCTTATCAACAAGTAGAATCTTGGCATCTTCATAAGCTGACTCCATACGAGTTGGATCAGTTACGAAATAAGGAGAGATATACCCATTGTCGAATTGCATTCCTTCAACAACTTCCTTTTCCACTCCCATAGTTTGAGATTCTTCAATAGTGATAACACCATCGTTACCAACCAAATCCATAATATCAGCAATCAAGTTACCAACTTCCTCATCTTGAGCAGAAATTGTAGCAACTTGAGCAATTTTATCTTTGCTATCTCCCACCTGTACAGCCATCTTTTCAAGAGCCTCTTCAATAGCAACAACCGCTTTTCCAATACCACGTTTTAGCTGAACAGCGTTCGCACCTGCTTTCAAGTGAGAAAGTCCCTCAGCAATCATAGCTTCCGCCAAAATTGTAGCTGTAGTTGTTCCATCACCAGCCACATCATTTGTTTTTGTAGCAACTTCCTTTACCAATTGAGCACCCATGTTTTCCTCTGGATCACTGAGCTCAACCTCTTTTGCGATAGTCACACCATCATTTGTAATGGTTGGACCTCCGTATTTCTTTTCCAAAACAACGTTTCGACCTTTTGGCCCTAGAGTCACTTTTACTGAATCAGATAGTTGTTTTACTCCTTCAAACAGTTTTTTTCTGGCATCGTCGCCAAAAATTAATTTCTTTCCCATATTGTATTGTGGTTAGATTTATAAAAAAATCCGCTTTACGCGGTTTTATGAAATTGTAGCAAGTACGTCAGCCATAGTCAGAACAAGAATTTCTTTCCCATCCAACTTGACCTCAGTTGGTCCGTATTTTGTATAAAGAACAACATCTCCTTCTTTTACCTCCATTGCTTTACGAGAACCATCATCCATAAGTCTTCCAGGCCCAACAGCAACAACCTTTCCTTTCATAGGTCGCTCTTTTGAAGCCGTATCTGGAATTATAATCCCACTCTCAGAAGTTGTTTCCTCAGCGATAGCCTCAACTACCAAGTGATCCGCAGTCGGTTGAATCTTTGTCATAAGTTTTAAGGTTAAATTTATAAAAAAATTAGCACCCCGTATTATAGAGTGCTAATTCATACAGTCAATAGTAAAAATCTACTATTGCACAAACTCAAAAACAGGACCTTCAAAAGGACCATACCATTCAACAACATCAGGACATTCTTCCCCATCTATATCTCCATTGATAACATCAACCCAACAATCGTCAGGAGAATGAACTTCTAAATAAAACATATAGTCCTCATCAAGATAAGCATCATTCAAAAGACTTTCTTCCACAAGTGCATAGACATTTGCACTGACACCATCCGGAACCAAGTCAGTAGGAATATCTCCAAACAAAATCATAGAATACCCTTCTGGCTCATCAACCTCATAAACACCATCTTCATCATTCAAAACCAATATTGAATATTCTTCAGCTGTATCAAACTCAGGAAACTCATCGTCATCGTCATCTTCCTCCTCATCATCATTACCTCCACCATTCCCAATCTCCACCTCATACTCATCATCTTCATCAATCTGACTCAATTTCACATTCCCTCGATAAAACCTATGTTTTTGCTTCAAAGTGCCCTCATCAACCTTATATTTAGATTTGAATTTCAATTTCGCAGTCAACATACCATTCTTGTGCCATTTGATACGCGCAGTCAGTCCAGCCATCTCAGCCCGCATCAAATCCTGATGAAACTCAGCAATAGTTAGAGGAATCAAATTATCTCGAGCGGCACCATCTACATATTTTTTGTACCAAGACGCTCCCTTCTCCTCCTCCCCAGCATCAATATCCATAATTTCCATCGACATTTTCAACCCTTCTACAAAATTGATCTCGTCATTAGGCGCAAATGTTCCATTCTTATAACCTTCCACCCAGCCTTTTTTCTTTGCAAAACAAACATACTTCGCATACCAAGACTTTTTCTTAACATCAAAGAAACAAGCATCATCACTATATTCCCCCAAATCATCACCACTCACTCCAGCAGCCTCAACCAGAATCTTGAGCATTTCAGCTCTATTCAAATTTTCAGCATAACCAAAAGTCCCATCCGAATAGCCCTCAACAATACCTTCGTCCAACAAGTATTGAACCTCATCATGATAGAAGTAATCGGAATCAACATCCGTAAAATTTTTCGCATTAGCAATTCCGCTAACACCAAACGCAGCCACCGCCAACAAAGACGCAACCACAAAAGAAGTAAAAAGTCGTTTCATAGAAAATAGGTTATAAGGAAATAACAAAACCTATTCTACAATGATTCGCCTCTACTGTGCAATCGCTTCGGATCTAGTCTCTCTCATCACATGAACCTTGACCGGACCAGGATGTTGAAGATCATGCTCAATCTTACGTACTACATTGTGAGCAAGCTTCACAGACTCTAGATCATCGATCTCCTTTGGTTCAACAAAGATTCGAACCTCAGTACCAGCTTGGACTGCAAAACTCTTCTCAACTCCATCAAAGTTCTTGCAAACGTTTTCAAGTTCGTCCAAACGTCTAATATATGAATCGAGATTATCTTTATTTGCTCCAGGCCTAGCATTTGAGATTTGATTCGCTGCATAAACGATCTGCGCCTCAAGAGACTCAGGCTCAGGACTTCCATGATGAGAAGCAATAGCGTGAATAACCTCCTTTGAAAGACCAAACTTCGCAGCAATATCTGCTCCAATCTTGGAATGGTGACCTTGAATTTCGTGATCCACAGCCTTTCCAATATCGTGAAGCAAACCAGCCCTCTTACATACACCTATATCAGCACCAAGTTCTGAAGCCAAATTTCCAGCAAGGAAACAAACCTCCATACTGTGCTTCAAAGCATTTTGCCCATGAGTGACACGGAATTTCAATCGACCCAAAATCTTTACAAGATTCGGATGGAAACCAGTAACTCCACACTCAAGCAGAGCTTTCTCACCAAGTTCCTTAATCAAGACATTAACCTCATCCTTTACCTTGAGGATAGTTTCCTCAATACGAGCAGGATGGATACGTCCGTCTTCGATCAATCTCTCCAAAGCAACCTTAGCAATATAACGACGAACTAGATCAAAACCAGAGATCACAATAGATCCAGGAGTATCATCTACGATCACATCGATACCCGTAAGTTGTTCAAAAGTATTAATATTACGTCCTTCTCTACCAATAATTCGTCCCTTCATTTCATCATTCGGCAGATTCACGATAGTTGCAGTTGACTCAGAAGCCGTATCTGCAGCAACCTTTTGGATCGCCTCCGCAATAATATATTTCGCTCTCAAATCAGCCTCCTTCTTGAGCTCATCCTCTGCCTTTTTGATAGTCATAGCGATATCCACCTTCGCATCAGATTCCACTTTTTTCAAAAGCAATTCCTTTGCTTCTTCCTTTGACATTGTAGCAATTTTCTCGAGTTGAGATTGTTGCATCTCGTAGATACTATTCACTTCTTCACGAAGTTTTTTCACAGAATCGACCTTATCCTCCAATTCTGTTTTTAACTTTTCAACCTTATCGCTTTTCTGATCAAGTTGACCTTCCTTACTAACCAGCCGCTCCTCAATCTTTGCAAGCTGATCACGCCTTTTATGCTCCTCTTTCTTTGTATCATCTTGAAGCTTGAAAGCCTCATTCTTCGCTTCATATGTAATCTCCTTTGCCTTTTGTTTGGCATCCTCGATCATTTTTTCAGTCTTTTCGGCCAAATCCTTGTTCTTTTCTTCAACCTGTTTCTTCCTGTAAATGTACCCTCCATAGGTACCACCTCCGAGCGCTACTAACGCCACGACGATTGTAATAAGATCCATTTTTGTTTCATGTTTAAAATATAACTCGTTCCAGATACGAAGAGTTGAAGAATTCTTGAAGAAAATGCAATAAGGAAAAAAGTCTTTTATTAGACGACTTTTCTAAAGATTCCTTTTTTTAGATAAATTTATAGTAATTTTCAATATTTTTTATCAGATTTTCTAATGAATTCTCGACTCTTGAACCTGTTACCCACAACAACTAAATTTCAGTTGCTGTGCACCCCAAAATCTACTTTGATTACCAACGAAAGTCAATTAATTTACATTCCCCATAACTTCGTCATAAAAAGCTCTACCCTTCTTTCTCAGAGAATAAAACCCACCAACCTTACCACCAACACGATTCCGCAAAGAAATTAAAAAAGGACTGTCTTCTTTCGCGAGAACATATCCAGCCCTAGAAGTCGCAACCGAAACCACGGCATCCCTCGAAGTCAAAACACCATCCCTAACTGCACTATCGTAACAATCCATTAAGGAAGGTACATGTCCACAAACAAAAAACACCCCTCTTGGGCTCAAAGACTTAACAATTTCATGCAAAACATCTTTTTTCCCCAACAAATCCTCCTTATTGAACGGCCCATTATCTTCATAGACCATATCAAACTGCCCCTCAGGCAAATCAACACCATACGGCAAACCCCCAACCATACATCTATCAATAAAAGGCTTACCTTCTTCCAACAAAGTAAACACCTCAATGCCTGTCTCCCTCTGCAATTCAAAAACCATCTCGAGAGAATACCTCTGTGATGGCAAATAAGGCCCATTTAACACCTCCCTGGGAATATGGCATTCTTTCATCCACGCTCTACAAAAAGACCCTTTAGAACCAGCATTTTCATTGGCCATTTTTACCAGAGCCCTTATAACACTATGCATCTTCATACGACACATGTACCAAGGATTCGTAGGGGTCAAGGCAACAGAATTAATTTGAGACCCAGGCTGTACTATACGGCTAACCTGTCCACAAGCACGTCCAACTCCCTGCCCAAGCTCAAGAAAACCAAAATCATCACAATCCGAATACATTCTAACCAAATCAGCAGCCTCCTCGGCCAAGTCACGCGTATTCTCACTACTCATTCCCATTTCGACATGTCCATAATGATCATGAATTTTAACTTCATCATCATCAACAATCCCAAGCTCTTCAGCCCTTCGAATCCCCTCCATATAATGTTCCCTAGTAAGCTCCTTCATATAAACCATTAATTTATAACACCAAAAACTTGCTGATAAACAATCTCATCACGAATATAAAAAACTCCACCAAACTCACAATCATCACCATGCTCCCTCATTCTTACAGCCAAAGGACTATCTTTCTTCGCAATTATTGTAGCACCAGCTTCATTACTCAGATCGTTAGCCAAAGATATAACCAGATCACCATCCTCCAAAACTCCCCCCTCTCTCAACTCATTACCCAAAGCAACCCCACCCTGAGTAGATTCTGACAAGAAAAGAACACCATCAGAATCCAAAGCCTCCATCACCATACTCACAATACGAACCCTCTCAGGACTTTTGGAAATAGGTCCATTATTCTCATAAACCATCTTGTAAGACCCCTCTGGCAAAGAGTCTTCTGGCAAATCGCCAACCTTACAACAATCCAAGAAAGGAGAATCTTCATCAAGCACCGTAAAAATTTCTAATCCAAAATCCCTCTGTAAATCGAACAACTCCTCTAACGAAAAAGTATCAGCACCTCTCTTTTTTTCAAACCGTTCACGTTCAACCCTTTCCAACCACTGAACAATAGTAAGCTCCCCCCCTTTCCATGGCTCACACATACGTTCATTCAACAATTCCATTAGTCTTTTCATCGTTATATTACAAACATACCAAGGATTAGCAGGAGTCCTCGCAGTTGAAACAATCCGCGACCCCTCAGCAGCAGCAGCCCTAACCTGAGCACAAGCCACACCTACCCCTTGCCCTAACTCCAGAAAACTAAAACCAGGATCACCATACAACTTAATCAAAGGCAAAACTGCAGAATTAACACTCCTGGTATTCATTGTAGTAACTCCACGAGCAATATGATCAAAATAATCACCAGCCCAAGTCTCCACATCCCCAACAACAATCCCAAGCTCTTCAGCCTTTCGAAGACCCTCAACATAATGTTCGCTAGTAAGCTCATTCATTTTTTGCAAAATTAGGGCACAAGATAAAACAATGCCACCACAAAGTCAAACACCACACCCCTGCAAACCCAAATTTTAGAAAAATTTTAGAAAAACTTTAGAACCCCACCTCATAATACAAACACAAAACACCACACTAATGCTCAAAATCACAGAAATCCTCCCAAACCCCAAAAGCACCGACAAAGGAAACGAATGGATCGAAATCACTAACTTTTCACAAACACCACTAAACTTAGCAAACTTCACTCTAGACGACTCCGAAAAAGGCAGCAAACCATTCACCCTCACCCAAACAATCCCCCCACACAGCACACTTCTCCTCTCAGACACCCAAACATCCATCAGCCTTAACAACAAGGAAGACCAGGTCCGCCTATTCAACATACAAGGCACACTCGTAGACTCTCTCCACTACACAGACTCCCAATCCGGAAAATCATACGCCCTCACAGATATCAAATCACAATCCAACACAAATCAACTCTGGATGTGGACCACCCCAACCCCCGACCGACTCAACCCACCAAAACTAAAATTCACAGGAGAAATCACCACCCCACCATCAATACAAGACAACTACACATTCACATTCCAACCAGACCAATCCTCCAAAACAATCCAAATCACATTCGACGAAACACTCCTAGACTTCGAAACTTCCGCCATAACCTTTACCCCACAAACCAAAGCCCAACTCCTCACCGAAAAACCCACCACAACACAGACATTCCACCTCATCGACTACAAAATCACCGAACCATCACAACCCTCATCAATTCTCCGAACAAACTCCCCACCCCCAGCCTCACCCCAAAAACCAACCAGCACACTCACGATAATCCTGATCCTAATCCCCCTTCTCGCAATCGCATTTTTTTATAATTTGAAAATTCGAAATAAATCCCTATAATACAACTATGAATATAAACTTTTTCATAGCTTTCACCGCAGGAGTCCTCTCAATATTTTCTCCATGCATATTCCCTATCATCCCTTCATACTTCGCATATATTAGCGGAATAGAAGTCGACAATTTCAAAACCCACAGGAGAAAAATCCTCACACACGCAGTAATGTTCTCCCTCGGATTTTCGATAGTTTTCATAATACTAGGAGCAACTCTCGGCACACTCGGCGAACTTCTCCAGGAATACAAAAGAACAATAGAGATAATAGGAGGATCAATAATAATTCTCTTCGCACTCCAAATTCTCGGAGTTTTCCGCAAACTCAACATCCTGAACTTTCTCAGCAGCAGCGCACACATCCAACTCAAACAAATAAAGAAAATCTCTCCCCTCAAATCTCTACTCACTGGAGTCATCTTCTCTTTTGGATGGAGTCCTTGCTACGGACCAATCATGGGTGCAATCATCACTCTATCTATCAGCGAAGCTAGTTTTACACACGGACTACTCCTCTTCTCAGTATATTCACTCGGAATGGGCCTTTCCTTTATAGTGCTAGCACTCTTGGCCGGCAAACTCACACTATTCATCAAAAAAACCAGCAAACTTAGAATATATCTAAACCTATTTTTCGCACTAATCTTACTAGTATTAGCAATTTCTATGATCACAGGCGGAATCGGCGATCTTGCAAACGCAGTAAATAATCTGTATACAAAACTAGGTATAAACGGACTCTTTTAATTCATTAATAACCCCTCTCAAATGAAAACATCAAATATGCTCAAGATATCAGGACTCGCTTTTCTATGCGTAGTAATAGGATACGGAGCAGGATCAATGGCGAAACTATCAGCAGACGATTGCAAAGCTGACGTACTCGAAACAGTAAAAACAGTAGACATGGCAGAAATCAATCAAGGTACAACTGAAGACGGTTACTTCTTCATTGGATCAGCAGATGCACCAGTCGTAATGGAAGAATTCACAGACTACCAATGTCCATACTGCCAACAATATTTCTTCAAAACTTTCCAAAAAATCGTAGACAACTACATAGCTGCAGGAGAAGTAAAATACGTATTCAGAGACAAACCACTTCCAGGACACTCAAGAGCAGCACAAGCTTCAGAAGCAACTAGATGCGCAGGGGAACAAGGGCAATACTTTGAGATGCACAAGAAACTATTCACAGCTCAAGGAGAATGGTCATACACAGGAGACCTAGACGCCACTCTCGTTTCATACGCAACAGAGCTTGGACTAGACGGAGATGAATTTGGAACATGTATCGCAGACACAAAATACGACACAGCCATAGCAAAATCTGTCGAAGACGCAGAAAAGATCGGAATCTCAGGAACTCCTAGTTTCACAATCAACGGAAACGTAGCAGTCGGAGCACTTCCTTACGATTCATTCAAACAAGCAATCGAACACTTCTTGGGAGGAAACGAGTAGTAACTCTATGAGTTCCACTCAACCTCCAAAGCGTTGTAGATATATTGAACCAAAGTCCCACGAGTCACGGTATCATTTGGCTTGAACAAAGATCTAGAATAGATTCCTACATCTTTTGCAGCATACGCATAAGGTGCGTACCAAGCTCCAACCTCAACATCAGAGAATGGTTTTTCGCTAATAGAATCTGGATATCCAAAGTTAAAAGCCAAAACTACAATCTTCATGATAGCAGCATTAGACAAAGGACCTGCAGGTTCAAAAGTTCCATCATCTTTACCGTCAACCCATCCAACTATCTTTGCATAACAGATATAAGTCGCAAACCACTCATCCTCAACATCTTTGAAACAATTCTCATAAGTTCCACCAGCAAACTCTACATTTAGAGCATTGGTAAGAACTTTGAACAACTCAGCTCTATTCACAGACTGATCAGGTCGGAAAGACCCATCATCATACCCTCCGATATAACCCATTTGTTTGAAATAAGAGATAGCAACAGAGTTTGAATGATTAGAAGGAACGTCAGCAAAAATCTCGTCAGCCTCATCAATCTCTGCAGTAAAAGGATTTGCTTCAGTCAAAAGAACGCCACCATCGGCAAGAAGGTCATCACTCAAGACAGCTGTGTAACCTTGGTCCAATTTTTCACCTACCAGCCCATTAAAAGACAAGATTCCATACAGAGAGAATCCAGCAAACATCAGAAGAACCGCCAAAAACGGAACATCCTTAGAAGCAATTTGTGTGTTTTTTTTCATAATTATAGTTGTTAATTATATTTTTAAATTTTATAAATTTCGAAATAACTTACAGTGACTAACGATCCAAAACCTTCTTGTATTCAATTTCATAAATGTGAAGAAGTGTCAGCAACAAAATCATAACGATAGGTCCAAAAATCAAACCCTTCAAACCTAAAGTAAAGATTCCTCCAAGCACTACAAAGAAAGTAAGAAGTGGGTAAGTATGAGTCTTGCTTCCAATCAGCAAAGGACGTACAAGATTGTCCACCGTTCCAACAACAAAAACTCCCCATGCAAAAAGGAAAACCGCTTCCCAATAGTTTCCAAACACAGCCAATATAATAACTGCTGGAAACCATATTGCAGCCGTTCCAACCAGAGGTATGATTGAGAAAACAGCAGTAGCAGTAGCCCAAAATATAGGATTAGAAACACCGGCAATAGCAAACCCAATACCAGCAATCGCACCCTGTATAACCGCAGTCAGGAACACTCCATAAGCAATCGCACGAACAGTCTGTCCAATTCTCTTTATGATCTCTTTTTCATACTTTCTAGGCAATGGACTCAAAACAGTAAGCTTATCCACAAATTTATCTCCATCCTTGAACAAATAGAACATAGAGAAAAGCATAATCACAAAACCAACACCAATTGATCCAATATTCTTCACCAAAGCAGTTCCTCCACTAACTATATAGGAACTGATATCTTGAGCAGTATCCAAAAGCATTCCTCTGAAATCAATCTGATCCAGATTAACAAAAGGATCCAACTTTTCTTTCAAAACAACATACCAATTCTGAGTTTCCCATTCAAACAAGAAATCCAAAGAACCAGAAGCGACTTTTTCAGAGATAGTGTCGTACATCCCCACAGCCTCTCTAGCGAGCAAAGCTATAAATCCTAGGATAGGAATGACAATAATCAAAACGACCAGCAGACAGGTCAAAATCGACGCAAATCGGCTCATCTTGAGCGCCTTGTTGATCTTGGTATAAACTCCATAAAACAAAATAGTCAAAATCGAAGCAATCAACAGTGTCCACAAAAAAGGCTCAATAACTATAAAGAGCATATAGAGCGTAGCCATTATTGCGAAAATCAGGAAATAGCCAGGAAGCTTTTTGAGCACCATAGGCTGATCCTTGTCTGCGAACAGGTTACCTCTAGTAGGTTTTTTCTGTTTTGCTTCACTTTCATCATCACCTTGCAAAGCCTTGTGCAAAGAATCAACGTACTTCGATGCAACCTTTTTTAAGATTTTTTTCATAGGTATAGGGGGATAGGAGTATCACTTCAAAAACTTTAACACAAACCCTAAAAGTTGTATATAAAATTAGCCTCGAAGTCTGAATGGATTAAACTTCGTATTCCTATCATATACATCAACACACTCGCTTTTCTTCAATTTCCCAACAATCAAATAAGTAAAAGGAGTAAACAACACCTCTACACCAACCTTAAAAACATAATTCGAAGCAATCACAATCATCAGCCCCTCCGTAGACAAAACCCCATAAAAAGCAATCGTCACAAACAAAACAGTATCCAACCCTTCGCCAATCAAAGTCGAACCAATAGTTCTCACCCAAAGATGCCTACCACGCATCCAAACCTTGATTTTTGCCAACAGATAAGAATTCGAAAATTCTCCAGCAAAATAAGCAACCATAGACGCAAGAACTATCCTAGGAGTCTGACCCAAAATATTCATAAATGCATCTTGATGCACCCACGAATCCGCCGCAGGCAACGCCGCCACACCCATAAAAACCGCCACCATCAAGATATTCATCAAAAATCCATACCATATAATCTTCCTAGACTTTGAATAACCATAAACCTCCGTCAAAATATCCCCAAAAATATAAGCAAGCGGAAAAAGCAAAGTTCCCCCATCAAATTCGAACGAACCGATCTGCACCATCTTGGTCGACGCCACATTAGAAATCAGAAGCACACCAACAAAAACCGCAGCAATCCCTGGCAAATGTTTAAAACCTTTCATAATGAAAATAGTTAAGTTTAGTGAATCGCACTAAGCGAACGTGGAAACTTATTAAGCACGCAAAAATGAGATTAGCACAATCACAAAGCAAATACAGCAACAAATACAACTTGAATGAAGAAAAAAGTAGGTATAGAATTCATCCCACCTACAAATATAACTTTTACAAAATGTACGTTGCGCTGACAGGTTACATGGGCACAGGAAAAGGAGAAATATCTAGAAAACTAGAAAAACAAGACTACAGGTATATTTCTTTGTCAGACATGATTCGTGACGAAGCTGACAAACAAGGCCTAGAACACAGCAGAGAAAACCTTCAGAAAGTAGGTAACGAGCTTCGTAATAGTTATGGACCAGGCATACTAGGACTTCGTGTAAGAGAAAAAATCGAATCCGAAGAAGGAGCATTATACGGAAGCGGCAAATGGATAATTGATGGCGTCCGAAACCCACAAGAAGCTGTAGAAATCAAAAAGATCCCACAATCAAAACTTCTCGCAATCACAGCCAGCCTTCCAACAATCACAGAACGTCTCAGATCTAGAAAAAGACCCGGCGAAGAAAATATCTCAAAAGAGGAAGTATTCAAACGTCTAAAAAAAGAAAGTGGAATAGGAGAAGACGCCTCTGGCCAACAGGTTCAAAAATGCTTGGACATGTCAGAATTCCTGATCATAAACGAAGGAAGCCTTGAAGAATTAGACCAAAAACTCGACCACTTCGTAAAATCTATGGCAGGGACCAAAAGACCAACATTCGATGAAATATTCATGGAGATTTCATACACTTGGGCAAAAAGAGCAACATGCCTCAGAAGAAAAGTGGGAGCAGTAGTAGCAAAAGACAAACAACAACTAACAGCAGGGTACAACGGTGCCCCACGAGGAGTCCCTCACTGCGCAGAAGTTGGATGTGTCAGAGACAAACTCAACGTACCATCAGGGAAAAACGCAGAACTATGCCGAGGAGTACACGCTGAACAAAACGCCATTATCCAAGCCGCAAAACTAGGAATTTCCCTAGACAACGCAACCATGTACACAAACACCTTCCCATGCGTAATATGCATGAAAATGATACTAAATTCAGGTATAACAAAAGTCGTATACGATTGTGATTACGACGATCCTCTCTCAAAAGAAATCCTCGGACAACAAACCCGAGTCGAAATGATCAGGTACGAAGGTCGTAAATTCAAAGCTTAAAAACCTTCCAACAACAATTCCACAACTTCATCGGAAGTATCAGTATTGATGTTTTTCAGAACATCACTGGAAATTTTCCCATTCAAAGAAAAAACCAAAACACCTCCAAGCACTTTCTCAGAAACTGGATCATCAGCATCGTAAGCAAAAACAAAACTAAGATCATTCTCATTCAAACCATCCAAATCAAGAGGAACAAGAATAGAATCATAAATATGTCTCTGAATAGACATTTGCCCATAGATATAATGATCACGCAATTCTTCACCAAAGAAAAGCCTATTATCAAAATAGTAATTCAACCTACCTTCTGAAACAAAAGTAGCATCAACAACCTCTCCATCAACCTCAATAGTACTACTAGAAAATTCAACATCCTCAAATCGAAGCCTTCTATAAAGAATTTCTGCAAAATCAGCACGAGTCAATCGACTCCCAGGAAGCACATCTCCATAAATCTCAGGCAAAACTCCCTTTCTACGAGCCAAATTCAAATAGCTGATATACCAATTCCCAGACTCAACATCGTCAAACAAATTCACATAAGCTTCATCATCAAAAAACGAGCCTTCCTCAGATTCAATCAACATTTTGAGAGCCTCAGCTTTCTTAACACGAGTAGAAGGTTCAAATTCTCCAGATTTAAATCCAGAAACCCAGCCCTTTTCTTTTGCATAACAAACATAAGGAGCAAACCATTGTGAATTCACATCAGGAAAACAATCACCATAATCTTCGGCCAAATAATACTCTCCACTCAAATCAACAATAATTTTAACCAGTTCAGCTCTATTCAAGAAATCATCAGCCCCAAAATCACCATCCCCTTTTCCCTGCATAGCTCCATTATCAAAAACATAGTCAATAGCCTTGGAATGATCTGCAAATCCAATTGGCAACGCAACCGACGACAAAGTCGTAAGAGAAACCGTCACTGCAACGATCGAGAATATAGTTTTTTTGATCTGACAAATCATACCAAATACAATTATGTACTTCATACAATTATACCAGAAAACCAAAGCTGAATCAACCCCGCCAGACCTGTTAACCGCGAAAAATCACGAACAAAAAAAAGAGAGACCGCGCGTTGGTCTCTCTTCTTGGAATTTTGTATAAAAACTTCTGGTTATTACCAGCTGTTTCCACCAGCATTGTCTCTTTGTGGTCTTTCTTCCATTGGACGAGCTTCATTAACTTTCAATTGTCGTCCGTCTAGTTCTTGACCATCGAACATTTCGATAGCTGCAGCTGCTTCCTCTTCAGTTGTCATTTCTACAAATCCAAAACCTTTTGATCGGCCTGAGAATTTGTCAGAGATAACTACTGCAGATTCTACTACACCTGCTTTTTCGAAAGCTTCTTTCAAGCTTTCATCTGTTGTGCTGTAGGACATGTTTCCTACGTATAATTTCTTTGCCATTTTATTAATGGTTAACTTTTAAAGCGTAAGCGATTCTTTTAGACTTACACTATTTTGATAAGAAATTAAACGCGCTTGTCCTTCCTATCCAAAAGGGAATCTTACAGAAAACTTACGCAAGGATTCTCGCACAAATAGAGCAAAAAGGCAATAGAATTTACTATACGTCAATTTTTGGGACGCTCGTACACCTCTCGCAAGTCATTTCTAAAGAAAAAATACTTGTAAATCCCAATAATCGCAATGACTAAGGAAAGCCCCATAACGACATAACCAATAGTTCTCAGAATCTGATCATCCGCAAACAATTTCACAAAAGTTATACCTGTAGCAAGAGACATAATTGCAGTTCTAGCATAAGCAAGAAACGTCCTGTCATTGGCTAGAGTTGTCCTGTCATAAGCCAAATGATCCCTCAAAGCCATCTTTTTCGGATCATTTATTACATACTTTTTACCTTTCATAGAAGGAGGGTTAATAAAGGTTTACCAAGACAGTTTAGTACATTTAAATTATTTCGAAAATTTCACCACTTGCCAAAACCACTTTTATGTTGCTTTTTAATATATGTGTGCTAGTGTACGTGCTCAAATAACAAACAACATGACTACATTCCAAGATTTAGGCTTAAACCCAATGCTTTTACAGGCATTAGCAGAACTCGGGTTTGAGACTCCAACACCAATTCAGGACAAAACTATCCCCCACTTAGCTAATTCAAAGAAAGATTTGATAGCTTTGGCACAAACTGGAACAGGAAAAACAGCAGCATTTGCTTTACCTGTAATTCAACAATTAAATACATCTCACAGCCACGTACAATCATTGATCCTTTGCCCAACACGAGAATTAGCCCTACAAATCACAAATGACATCAACAACTACATCAAATACCTCAAAGGCGTGAAAGTAACAGCAGTATATGGAGGAGAAAGAGTAGACAAACAAATCAGAGCTCTCAAGAACAAACCACAGATAGTAGTAGGAACTCCAGGTAGAGTAAACGATTTGATAAAAAGACGAATATTAAAAGTAGAGTCAATCCAATGGCTAGTCCTAGATGAAGCTGACGAAATGTTGAACATGGGATTCAAAGAAGAATTAAACCAAATCCTAAAGAACACACCAGAAGACAAACAAACATTGTTGTTTTCAGCAACAATGAACGACCCAGTACGAAGAATCGCTAACAACTACATGAACAAACCAGAAGAAATAACTGTAGGAAACAAAAACAGAGGAGCCGACAACGTTCAACACTTCTTTTATGTAGTACAAGAAAAAGATCGTTACCAAGCACTTCGTAGAATCGCAGATATGAACCCAGGAATTCACGGAATCGTTTTCTGCAGAACTAGAAGAGAAACCCAACAAGTAGCAGATAAATTGGTAAAAGATCGTTACTCAGCAGAAGCTATTCACGGAGAAATATCTCAAGAACAAAGAACTCAAGTAATGAACAGATTCCGAGATAACAAAACTCAACTACTTGTAGCGACAGACGTAGCTGCAAGAGGAATCGACGTTAACGGACTAACTCACATTATCAACTACACTCCACCAGAAAGTGGAGAAGGTTATGTTCACCGAAGTGGTCGTACAGGAAGAGCCAACAACTCTGGACTCTCTATCCTGCTCATCAACATGCGTGAACAACACAAAATCAGAATTTTAGAGAACAAAATAGGTAAAAAATTCGAAAAAGGAAAAGTGCCAAGTGGCGAAGATATTTGTGAAAAACAACTATTCCAATTAGTAGACAAAGTTAAAAACACTGAAGTAAACGAAGACCGAATCGGAAAATACCTAGAATTAATAGGTAAAAAATTCGAAGACATGAGCCGAGAAGAAGTAATCAAAAAATTCATTTCAGCCGAATTCAACAGATTCCTTGAACACTACAAAAATGCAGACAATCTGAATGCATCAGGTAAAGACACTTCAGGTGGTGGTAGAGGTAGAGATAACCGTGGTGGCGGAAGTTACGGCGGAAATCGAGGAGGCGGAGGCGGTTATAGCGGCAACCGAAGAAAAGGAGGAGGCCACAGTCGTAACCGAAGACCTTCAGGACCTTCCAATCACGGATCCAATCGTAGTGGTGGAGAAAACCGTGGCTCTCGAAAAAGATTTTAATCTTGATAATTCATACAAACCTGTTTAGACTCACCGGGATTTATTTCACAAAACAATAATGGATACATATAACGTTGCAATCGTAGCCCATGTAGATCATGGAAAAACCACTCTAGTAGATGCACTCCTCAAAGCTAGCGATAATTTCGATACCCATAAAGGATTGGACGAAAGAGCTATGGACAGCAACGATCAAGAAAAAGAGCGTGGAATTACAATTTATGCAAAGAATGCAGCAATCACACACGAAGGCAAAAAACTAAACATCGTAGACACTCCTGGCCATGCAGACTTTGGATCAGAAGTAGAACGAGTCCTTCGAACAGTTGATGCAGTGATATTGGTAGTAGACGCATATGAAGGCCCAATGCCTCAAACCAAATTTGTACTCAAGAAATCTCTAGAACTTGGACACAAAGTCCTAGTTGTAATCAACAAAATCGACAAACCAATGGCAAGACCAGACGAAGTTGTAGACCTAACTTTTGATTTATTCTCAACACTAGGAGCAACAGACGAACAACTGGACTTCCCATATATGTACGCAATCGCAAAACAAGGTATCGCAATCAAACAATTGGATGACGAACACAAAGACATCACACCTTTGATTGATTTCATTTTCGAGAATGTAAAACCTGCCGAAAGCAATACAGAGGCTCCATTCCGAATGCAACCAGCGACTCTACAATACGACAATTACCTAGGAAGAATAGCTATAGGAAGAGTTTATGAAGGAATCCTCAAAGCAAACCAATCAGTCACAGTAATAAAATCAGACGGTGAGAAATACACTGGAAAAGTGACAAAGGTTTTCACATTCGAAGGAATGGAAAAATACGAAGTAGAAGAAGCAAAAGCAGGAGACATAGTAGCAATAGCAGGTTTACCAGAAATTTATGTAGGAGAAACAATCACAAGTAACGCAGACGCAGAACAACTCCCAGCAATCAAAGTTGATCCACCATCGCTAGCTATTGAATTCATGGTGAACAACTCCCCTTTCGCTGGACGTGAAGGGAAATTCGTTACAAGCAGACACATCAAAGACCGTTTGGAAAAAGAATTGGAAACAAACGTAGGACTCAAAATCAAACCTGTAGAAAACAGTGATTCATACAAAGTTTATGGTCGTGGCGAAATGCACATCGCAGTATTGATAGAAACAATGAGACGTGAAGGATTTGAGCTACAAATTTCTCAACCAGAAGTAATCATGCAAATGGTTGATGGCAAAAAACACGAACCTATCGAAACTGCAGTAATCAATGTTCCAGACGCAATGGCGGGTTCAATCATAGAAGCATTAGGAAAAAGAAAAGGAATCATGAAAGACATGAAATCAGCAAACGGAAACACTGCATTAGAATTCGAAGTTTCCACTCGTGGCCTCCTAGGGTTCCGTTCAGTCTTCTTACTTTTGACTAGAGGGGAAGGAACTTTTTATCATTCATTCGATCATTACTCTCCTTATGTTGGAGCAATCGAAAAACGAACAGTTGGCTCACTAATCTCTGGAGAAAACGGAGCAACAATGGCTTACTCACTTTGGAAGTTACAAGAAAGAGGTCCACTATTCATCGGACCTGCAATTGAAGTGTACGAAGGAATGATTATCGGTGAACATAACCAAGGAACAGACTTGGCAGTGAACCCAATCAAAAACAAGAAACTCACCAACGTACGATCTTCTGGAGCTGATGAATCCCTGAGTTTGACCCCAATCAACCCAATAACTCTAGAAACAGCAATAGAGTACATAAAAGACGACGAATACGCCGAAATCACCCCAACTCAAGTACGTCTAAGAAAAAAATATCTTACAGAGAACGACCGAAAAAGAGCCCACAGTGCAAAGCTAGCTGGCACAACCGACAAAGAACCTCAGCACATCGCCAAGAGATAGATTCAACGCGCACCACTATTTCAACCTTGGATACCCATCTTCTAATTCAATGGGGAATTCATAGAGGTCAATTTCCTCAACAGTGAAATAATTTCCCAAAATAACTCCCTCTTCACCCTCAGCCTCTTCAAGCCC
>Ga0307989_1000504_pt1 | contig 25517 bp, 29 predicted proteins | sample EllFjometagen185_FD_203164 | JGI IMG/M metagenome (GOLD analysis project Ga0307989, IMG submission 203164) | Marine microbial communities from Ellis Fjord, Antarctic Ocean - #185 | ecosystem: Environmental > Aquatic > Marine > Unclassified | place: Southern Ocean | collected 2014-10-08 | reverse complement strand
ATAAACATCAGCTTCTTTGTTTCCTTGTTCCATTAATCTATCCTTCAATCCTGATATTCTTGTATCAATTTCTTTCTGTTTAGCTGCCATTGTTGACTGTAATGCTCCGTACCCTGTGATCCCAGCAGCAGCCATTGCGTCTGGCATAGAAGCCTCTCTGTTAAATTCATCAGTCTTTGCAGTCAAAGCACTTTGTAACACTCCTATACCTGTAGTAGTTGGAGCCCCTGTGTCCTCAAGATTCTGCCCTGCATCCTGCATCCCCTCTCTTGAGGAAATAACATTATCAAAGTTAAGACCTAATGCAGCCAGTTCATCCGGACTCAATGCTGCTTGGATAATTTTCATCTGTGCAGCCTCAGTATCTGTAGGCATTCCAGTCTTATCAGCCATATTAGTTATCCGCTGTTTCTGGTCGTCAGAAAAAGTAGGAGCCGCACTATCATTAAGTACAGGAGCTATATCAGCAACTGGTGGTGCTGGTGTAGTTACAGCAGGTGATTGAGTGGTGGGCAAATGACTTCTTACTGTTCTTTTTTCGGCCCTATCGGCTGTTTCGTATACCATGATTAAGTTGTTATATATTTACGATATTACTATTTACTGCATTCTTTGAATTCCAATTATTCATCTGTTGTACCCAGGCATTACCCTTCGCTTCATTCCATTGTGTATTAATGTCTCCTTCTAAATTATTTGTTGTTGGTGTGTATCCTGGAATTAGTCCATCTATCTTCTTTGAACCAAATCTCTGTTCAGCATTTTGTCCAAGATTAGTTAAAGCATCAGAGTATTTAGCAAGAGAACTAGACTTCATAAGTCTATTAGCCTGATTTACAGTCCCCTCATTAAACAATCCTCCAAACGGAGTTTGTGAAGGAATAGATGATCCATCTTGAGAGAATGCACTTCCAGCACCAAGCTGCTCAATTCCTTTACCTGTAAAAGTCATTCCTGATTTCTCTAATCCAGCTTTAGTCTGTCTAATATTTTCTCCAGACAATGTATTTAATTGCTCATTCTCCATCTGCTGTTGAACCTGTTGTTGTTTAACAGACTCCTGAAGAACTCCTATCTCAAAATTAAGCTGTTGTTGCCAATAAGGATCTATAGTCTCGCTTGCCACCTTTTGATAATCTCTTAAGATGTTCTCTGTGTTCATCAACTTATCAGGGTCCCAATTTTTAGCGATCTTTTTATACGCATCAGCTTGAGCTTGTGTAATATCTCCTTTTTTAAAGGCTGCATCTATAATCGCATAAGACTCTTCCAAAATTTTAGCAAAAGCATCTGGATCATCTTCTTGAAACTGATCCTCCTCTTCTTCTAAAAGTGCAATCTCTTCTTCCTCTTGTTGAATCTCTTGATCTGTTCTTGTGTCGTTATTTAATTTACCTTGAGCAGCCTTGGCAACTGAACCGGCTTCTGACACCTCTTGCTCTGTTACTAATACAGTTTGTCCATTTACTGTGAAAGTCGCTTTATACCCACTACCAGTGTCCCTGTATGTAACTCCACCTATTGACTTACTACTGCTGCCAGAGGTTGAACCGCTAGATGAACTGCTAGATGAGCTACTACCATAAAGTGAATTATATTTTGATTGTGATATATATCCATTTTTTACAGCCTCTTTCGCAGAGGCTTTTGTAGCTGCACTTGCATTAGGGTATTGAACTTTAGAAGAGCTAGAGGATGATGAGCCGCTAGAACTGTTAGAGGAGCTACCAGAAGATTTAGAGGAGGAACCAGTAGAGCCTTTAGAGGAACCAGATGAGGGGGTTGATGTTCCCCTATAACTTTTACCAGTCTTTCCCGTCCTAGTATAGTTTCGTCCTTTATTAGTAACTAGGACAAATCTATTCTCTCCTATCTCTTCCTGGTATTCATGTAATTTTGTAAACATTATATTAGTGTTAAATTATTTCTTCTTCTGGAACTACCTCTACTACTGGTTTTTCAGCCTCTTTTTTAGCCTTTAGCTCTGACTCCTTTTTCGCCTCTTCTTCCTTCTGCTTAACATAATTCTCCCTGTGGCCCTCAGCTTTTATTTCTTTTATTTCATCATCCTCTACATAGGCGGTGAATTGTTCTCGAATTTGCTCCTGCTGCCCCTTAGTGCAGTTTATAATTTTTGCTCCCATAATTTTTGTAGGTGAAGACTCTACGATCTTACCATCCTTAATTTTTACGTATAATTTCATTATGTTAATCGGTTATAAATTACGTATTTTGTACCACCTTCACTTCCAGATAAACAGAAAGCTTTAAGCGATGTATTGGTATAAATAGCAAGCCTGTATATGTCCCCGTAATTTACAGACAAAGCAGACGTAGTAAATGCAGTGTACTCCCCATCTACTAGCACTAAATATGCACAAGCCCCAAGACTACTATTTAAGTAATTCCACTGTAATGCTTCAGTTGTAATAAAGTTTGCACTGGTAAATAATGCCCCCGAAGCTATCCCCATAATCATAAATCCATTGTCCATGTCCCAAACCCGGAAGTACGGAATTGTCATAACACCAAACCATTGATATGTAACCGTATCGGTCGAAGTATCCATTAAGGTAATCGTATCATTTTCCTCTCTTAAAAGTAAAAGCCCTCCAACTTCGGCAAATACATATTCTGACTGAACCGGATAATTCCCACCATGTGTCCATACCTCAGTAGAATAGTCAAATCGCATTGCAAAATTAGGGAAAGCCCCATTAATAATTCCCCCAACAAATAACTTGTCGTTTATTGGAATCAAATTTGATAATGGAGGTCTATTGAACCAGAAACTCTCACCAATAGAAGTAGAGGCCCCTGCAACAACATTTGTGGGTATAGCTGTGCCAGATAGTGTTGACCATCCAGCATTATATTTCCTTCCAGTATCTATAAGACCTGTTACTGCATCCCTATACCAAACGTATAGAATTGAACCATATGCCGTTGTCAGTGTTTGCTGCTTACCTGCAATTGTTGGTCCGACTATCGCTGCACCAAATGTTATCGTTGCAGCAGAGTGGTCAATCGTTGCAGGATAAATATCTCCAAATGTCCACCCTCCATTAGTTAGTCTAGAGGCAGCATAGTAATCCCCTCCATCAGATCCTTGAATTGCTGAAATATACTGATGGTCAGCAGGTCCATTCACAAGAGTGTATGCAGACAATTGAGTATAAGTTCCATTTTCTTCATACGCCACTGGAACATTGTCTATGTAGGTAGCCACTTTAGACCTCCCCATCGTTACAGCCATTCTTGCTGTCGAATCAATCCATGTCCCATAAGACTGGTCAGCACTAGGGGTCTCAAGCATGGTTATAGTGTTTCTAACATTATACGTATTTAAAGATCCTGTATAAGATGGATCAAATGGATTTATATTTATTCCTCCCATATTATGCTTGTGTTATTGATGTAATACGTCCACCTCCATATATGAATGTCCAAGTAAATGTGCCGTTGCTCAATGTGTCTAATCTTCCTTTTGAGTATGTAGGTGTATAAACGACACCGTCATCATTGTCAGTTATCGTTGCTATTCTACCCCTAAAGTCGTATGCCATTGTTATGTTCCCATCGAACAGATCATTTACCTTTCCTCTTCTAACTGTAATAGCACCTGTAGTTCCATTATACAGGAAATACTTGTCAGCACTATAATCTCCCATAAATAATCCAAAGACATCTGTTGCAAGTCCTGCAATTCCTTTTAAATTTCCAAGCCTTACAGCTTCATCATAATCATCATAATCAACTCCTGTTCTTGCAAATACTGAATAATAAGGACTATTAGTTCCTTCTCCAAACAGTCTCAACCATCCTCCACTATATGCAGCAGCACCATCACTTGAACCCTGTTTTGTGATAGTAGTTCCAGCTGCCCATGCAGGATTTGTATCAGCTGCATATGAGGCTGCCAAATCCCTAGTAACCGTATAAGTAGGAGCAGAAGCTATATTGGTTATTCTTAAATGTTCAATCTCTACACCTGATCCATTGTCAGCCTGTATTAGAAGCATGTCATTGACTGCAAAGGTTGTTGACCCTTTTGTAGTTAAAGTTGATGCATCTAATGCCGTCATAGCAACATCAAGAGTATCTGCATTTGATACCATTAATTGCCCTGCTATTGCTGAAACTACATCATACTGGAATGTGGTCCCTTTCATAACCCCTTTAGCTTCAATGTTTTCAAAATAAGCACTTCCTGTTTTCATTATCCTAGCTTTTGCATTATCATTATTTGCCACGAAGTCAGCTACATTAGCTCCCCACCAAGCATTACCAGTAACGTCCACATGGAAAGAATCATCAGTTACAGTGTCTGGTATATCTAATTTTCCCACTGATAACCCAGAAGCCACTATAGTTCCATCTTCATAAACTCTGAACGGTGCAGTATCTCTATTAGAAAAAGTCTCTCCAGCCCATATCCTTACATCATTTCCAGCAGTCACTGTAGAAGCTAATCCAAAACTATCTGCTGTATCTTTCAACGAATCAGATCCAATAGTGAATCCTCCTATCTCTCCAAGAGTCGCATAGATAGTTCCTCTAACTGTTACATTATTAAATTCAGCATTCCCATCCCCATTTATTACCCAGCCAGAAACAGCAGTAATAAAATTAGCTGATGATATTGACTGATTAACAGTTAAGGTATCTATTGATGTCTTCTCTAAGCCAATCCCACCTTCAGGCAGGATCTGATTAACAGCAGAGACTGGTGTCTCAACAGTTGGGTCTACACTATAACTCTCACGCCTGTTGAAAGCATTCAATCCCATCTCCTCCAAAGTTGATCTTAATTGTGGCATTATCGTTTTTTAAGTATTTTTGAATAAGGATCACCATCTAAAGTAAATCCGTAAAACTTGAAAGCAGGTAATTTAGAATATTCTGAAAGTCTTACCTGTAATAATGGACCCTTGTCTACATTTATATCAAACTTGTTCACGTACTGTGTAAGCTGTCCTACCTTCTTATATGGAGTTAATGCTCTTAAGTTCTTATCAAGGCTTCTCATGGACAACATGACCCCCTGAGCCTTCTCTGCATAAGCTATTAATGTCTTAACATTGTATTTCATATTAATCTCCCCCATCTTTATTGGAGCAAACTCTACGTCTGCATGAATAGCATGTCCGGTATCTACACCAGCAACAACTGCATCAGCATTATATAAAGTTGAATCAAAGTATTCAGACTTTTGCCAAACATCACCTGTAGTAGCCCCCTTATATAATCTTGGAATACCAGTTGAATCCATAAAGTTAGCGAACGCTGTGAGTGAATTATATAACTCCTTGATCTTAAATGTTTCTGTCGGTATGTCGTAGACAATAACACAATTGCTGTATGACTGCCCATCAACCGTTACATTTCCAACATATGTATAATATTTTTCACCAACTACGACACTGAAGAAGTCTCTTGGATTTCCAGCCTGTATATATTTAAGAACTGGACCTCCTATGTTTTGAGGCTGTCCTCCTGTTGATAAGTACATTCCATCATAATTTACCCAGAACATGAATTGTCCTGAATTTTTAATAGTTCTATGAGCAGAGCATCCAGTCTCCCATGTACGCTTCCAGGTAGATTGATCATAGAAATAAGCTGTACGCTCTGTAAAAGCCACTAGCCTATCCCAGTTAGCTCCTGCACCTGTTAGCTGCTCTGAATAATCAACGTCAAGGAAGTCTGTTGCCGGTGTCCATGTTATTCCACCTCCTACCGGTACGCTTGAGGAGACAACTCTAAATGGGTATTCAACTCCTCCATATTTACAATTCAAAACATATAACCTATCTCTATACCTTATGATGAATTTACCTTGTGGCATGTCTGTAACATTCGTAGTAGTGCTGAATGTAGTTCCGGTTAAACTTCCAACCGGTAGGAATACATCGTCAGTAGAATCGTAACCTAGAAAGAAGCAGTAGTTTAAGAATGCCTCCATCTCTACCTTTGAATCTTCAAATCCATCCCATGCTGCACCTAGAGCGATATCTGTCCACGTACCTGCATTATTATATTTAAGAGTCATATTGGTTCCTGCTGCATTGTTCACTGTAGCTAGGATCTTCTCAGCTCCTGTTTGTCTAAAATTATATAATCCAGTAATTGATTTATTAGCCTCAAGCTGGTCACCTACTCTGAAATACCCCAGGTCTTTTATCAAAGTTCCATATTCTTCAGCATGATCTGCATTATTGATATTCACTGGAGAATCATCTGGCTGCAAAAAAGGACTCACCTGTGAGTTCATTCCTCTTAAATTCTGTAGGTTTGAGTATATCATTGTACAAAGTTATAGTAAGTATAATAATCTTGTGTTGGTACTGAATTAGAAATTGCATTATCAAGCAACCCCTTATCAAATTCTTTCTTAAAGTACGTAGCAGATTCTGTATTTCCTTTCCTTAATTCAATCTTTGAAGCTATATAATTCTGCATTATATTTGAGAAAGTCACTTCAGTCGTATCGCTGGCATCAACTAAGGATGAGAGCTTTTTGAAGAATTTAGTCTTAATTGGGTATCCATCTATAGAAGATTCTGGTGGTGTATTGAAGATGATGTATCCATTGAATATAGCATATTTGATAGGTGTTCCAGGTGCAGCATTCTGCCATACTGGTGCATCTATCGCATGAGTCTCTGTGATTGATCCATCTCCAGTTGCTGGTATCCCAGTAAATGTAGTTGTTCCAGTCTTACCAGTATATGTAATCTGATCTGATCCTACATATAATATCCCAGCCTCTTCAAACTCTACATTTGAATCTACTGTTATAGAGGTGTCTGTAGCTACTGCTTGAGCTGCTAGGTTAGTCCTTGGGGAGTTTATCAACAGGTTCTCCATGTCCTGGATAGTGATCTTCTCCAATGGCTTTTCTGAACCTAGGGTGATACTGATGATAGATTTATCATGTCCATATTTCATTGATAGACCAGCAATGCTGTACCTGTTCTCATTCTCACTTATTGATAGTGTAGTAATATCTTCTGATACTTCAAAATCCCAATCTCTTTGAGTGTATCTTCCACTGGCAGGTTCTAGGAACATGAACTGAGTTATCTCAACTTGAGCATTATCAGTCCACCTAACACATTGTGGAAGGGTAATGTCTTTATCATCTAGCTCTGTATCAGTTACATCAAGAGCCTGATTAACCATATACATAACAGAATTAGAAGCCAGTCCTGTAGCTGCTACATAATCACTCTTTGCACTTTCGGTAGTTCCGTCTGTAAACTCAACATAGTAATAAGCATAAGCGGTATCAGTTGACTGTATTGTATATTCTGTAAACTGACGATTCCATTGGATATTAAATCCATCTACTACTGGAGTTGTTATCCCATCAATAGAAGAGATTAGAGTTCCAGCCCCTCCATCTGTTGCTGCACCGAAAATCTTAATAGCCCTTTCGTAGATCTTTACTATTGGTCCATTTACCTCATGATCAAATTTAAGAGTGTTTGTAACAGTTAAGGATGTTCCTCTTGTTACTGCTCCATTTACATCACATTCCTCTGCTTCTTGTGTGCCTACATATCCAGATATAAACCAATCATCATCTATAAATCCATTGTTATCTAGCACTGTCATTGCTGTAGCTGCTGCTGCAATTGGCGAAGCAAGTGTTGTACTTGGATTTTTAGATATATCAGGATGTGCAACCTTTATACTCGATCCAATGATTGATATTATGGTTGGCTTCTGTAGGACTTTAGATAAAATTGTGGCCATATTATTATAGTTTAGTTTTAATTTCTTCTAAAATTGTGAATATCTGTGCTAATTGAGTTTCAATTCTGGCCTGTATTATATCTTGCTCTTGGTCAGAAATTTCAAGGTTAACAATCCTTGCGTCAAGTGCATCAGTCCATTTCTCACAATGCTCGTATTGATTCTCTGCTGTATCTAGCTTTGTATAAATATCAGCCTTCTGATTTCCCATCCACCAAGTCGTCATAACAAAGAAAATAAGGACTGACACGATGGTAGCTACCTGTACTTTTACTGGATGATTTTTGATTGTTTCTGACATAGTTATTTTATATAAGGGATAAATTTAAAGCCGCCTATTTTATCTCCAGCCATTAGGCTGGCAACAATAAAAGCTGATGATGTTGTTGTTGTATCAGTAAAAGGATTAGTTCCAGTGACAGGAGTCCATTGAGTAAATTCTGCTCCATCAGTACAAGAGCAATATGATGTAAAGATACCAGTAGTTCCTCTCGTTATTCTTATTCTTAAACGTGTCTGAATAGGATATGAACTGGCAGCAGTGAACATCTTGTCAGTATAAGAACCATTTGTAGTTTCTCCAATTACAAATCTTTCAGTTGAAGAGTATCTAAAAAGATACGCATATAAACTAGTTGCAGTTCTAGCACCAACAAGTGACGCAATGAAGTTAACCTCTATATCATTTGCATCTAAGTCTTTATAAACATCAAATTCAAAGGTTCCATAAGCCATAGTAGACGGAATTGAAATTATCCCAGCGGTTACACATTCAATATCTTTTCTGAATCCATCCCTGTCAACTACCTTAAAAGTTCCTGAATCAATTCTAAACCCTGTGTTTTCTATAAAACCAGTTTGAGCTACAACACTCTCATTCCATCCTTTACCATCTGCTATGTAAGTCTCTGTGTATTTAGGTGTTCCATCTGATTCACACTCAAAGATTTTAATGTCCTTATACCAAACTACTCCGCTTGAGTCCATATTACCAAGTAACAGATATGTATTAACTGCTAACGCTGCATCCCCTTCAACATAAGTCCAATCCGAATAAGTTGCAGCTCCAGATACCCAATTACTACCTACTTGTACTCTTGCTCGTGCAGTACCATCAGTTTTAATCCACCCTCTCATTCTGTAATACTTACCTACTTCACAATTATATTGTCTAGCATAAGATTGAGCAGAAGTATCTCCATTTACTGCTAGTACTTTTCCTTTCTCAGCATCAATAACTTTTTCTATTGTACCATCACCCAATACATCCCAATCGAGCGTACCAGTCTTGTTCATATCTCCATCAGTACATAGACTTCTATAATTACCATTACTCTTGTAGTCTACTACTGTGAACGGTTGCGAGGTTAAAAGCTCTTCATATATTTGAGCCATCTCTGCATCAGTAAGCCCAACATTTAAGATTAAATGATAAGCCATGTCACCGTTCCAGTATTTATCATTAGCACTTCTTTTTCCCATCAACTCAAAGGTGTTTGTTTGAGTACCTGTTTGAGTAGTCGCTCCAGGTAGACCATCTTTACCAAACATTTTAGTAGTTGTTCCACTCCTAGTCATTCCTACTATATTCCACTTATCTATATAATCTGAAGGAGTGATATACTTCTCTGCGGAAGAAGGGCTTAAGCCATCAGAATAAACTCTAATTTGATTACCGTTATTAAAATCAAACTGAAATAACCCACTTGCACCATTTGCAAATATAACATTATCACTGGCATCAAGTGTTCTTGGCCTAACTAACGATATAACCGTAAACTCATTTCCTATCGCTAATGCAGCACTGCTACAATAAGCAGCACTACCATCAAACTTAAGAACTCTTCCTTTTTCAGAGTTCCTAAAATAAACGCCAGAAGCAGTTAAGTCTTTCCCTCCTGCTCCTTGGTCAACAAAAGTTCCTTTACGGAAATCGTATTCAGCTACTATGTTTGCCTTATATTTATCTCTTATCATACGTTTAGGTTAGCGAATGCTTTGTTGTGTTCCTCCCTTATTTGTGTTGGTGTTAAAGCTCCATTGAATTGTTTTACTACAATCATGTCACCTATGAAAAAATAAGTTAATGTATCAATGTTGGCACATCCCACGTATGTCCCAGTTGTATCATCATCCCCAACAACCATAGCTTTAGATATTACCTCTATACCATTCACATATAACTTTGTTGTTGTGCCATCACAAGTAAAGGCTACAGTATTGAACTGATTAAGGTTCAATACATTGGCAATTGATATGTTATCAGCTCTTCCAAACACCCTAAGCCCAGTTCCATCTAAACACTCAAAAGTGAAATTATTAGTGGCATAAACTTTTGCGTTACCACTAGAAACGATTGCTTGCCTACCAGATGTATCATCAGTTGGTTTAATTAAAGCAAATACTGTTACGTTAGCAGTTCTTAACTCTGCATCGTCAGTGATAGTCATGTATTGTGTTCCGTCCCAAGTAGTTCCATGTGGACTTATTAGCGTTGGCATTAACCCAGCGGTTGAACCATCTCCCTGTATTGGGTTTGTTCCTACTATGTTCTCTGTAACAATGTTAGAACCATCATTAAAGGTAGTTCTCATTGGTAGGTCTATAACTGCACTTGGGTTTACTGATGTAAAAGTATCTTTTTCATTTATATCTATACACTCTGCTTGACTCTTCGCTACGTGGTAAATATCGCAATACTTTATTGTGAAAGTTCCGTAAGCAGCAACCCATCTTCCAACTTCAAAATCTCCATCGTTATCAAGGTTATTAGTCAAGAAAGCTGCAACGCTACCAGTGATAACAGCCCCATCGCAATAAACGTAAGCCGTATCGCTCTTATCACAAACAATTTGTACTTTATAAAGCTTATTAGCTTCTGTTATACAAACATCTGTTGTGACTGAAAAAACTATATCACCATCCTCTTTCATGTATACGAATATAGAACCGTCGGCATTCACCCTTACGTAATACCTATTATTAGTATCTTCATTCTTTGAGATTAGGTAAGTCTGTTCAATCGTTGGAAGACTAAACTCTAAACTTATAGTCCAATCTCCTGCACCTAATTGAGTTCTTTCATCATTCCCGTAAGTAAGATAAAAGGGAGAGCCTGGCGTGGTGAATCCATCGTCTATCACAATGGTAGCTGATGATTTATCCCCACCGTTATCTTCAAAGTAATCGTCCGAAATAAAGTTTTCCCTGAATTTTACATCCTCTGATGGTCGAGAAGCATATTTAAGCATATTGCGGTTTGTTAAATGATACAAAACTCCCCTTACTATCTCTCACTGCTCTTTTTACATTCTCTATTGCATGCAGTCTCATATGCTCAGCCCTAGTCATAACCTCAAGATTATCTATGTTGTTATTCGTAAAATCTCCATCTTTGTGGTGGACGTCTTCGCAGGATTCGAGTTTTCTACCTAACTCCTTTCCCATAATATTTCTATATAAATAGTTGCGTCTACCAGTGTAATCGTCCCCAGCCCATCTTGGGCTTTTGTCTAAAGTCATGTTGTTCTGTGGGCGTCTCTTTATCATTTCTTTGTATTCAGGAGTGCCTATTTTCAAAACACCGTTGGCATGTCTCTTCGCTTGCAATTGCTCTTTATACTCATCAGTTCTATGCTTTGCGTTTATTTCTTCTTTATTTGCTTCGTGATAAGCCCTGGCTTGAGCTTTGATTTTTTCCTTGTGAGCCTGGTAATACTTCTTATCATTCAAAGACTTGCACTCTTTACACCAAAGCCCCTTTACCCCGAAGCTAGAAGCCTCCTTGGCTTCATCACAGATAGTACATGTTTTGGTTTCTGGATATTTTAAACCCATATTGTAATGGTGTTAAATTATACTTTTTCTACTATTACTTCTTCCTCAACTACTTCTTCTTCAACCACAGGTTTAGGAGTAAGCTCTATTACCTTTGCCTTCATTCCCATCTCTACTTCTTTGATTTGTCCGTAAGAGAATCCTTTAGCAGAAACTTGTGTTTCTCCATCCATTACTACTCTACGAACTGTCTTACGAATCTCTTTGTATAACTTTCCTTCTTTAAGAAGTACAATTATTGCTTCTATCTCAACCTTAGTAGGTTCTAATAGAGTAGATTCTTTTACTTTTAGGGCCACTACTAGGTCTTCTAGCTTCTTTGCACTAAGTGCCTTTGTTAGATTTTCCATATATTTATGTTATTTAATTATTAAAGGGTTAATATTAATATAATTTTTTAGCGAAAACCACGAGGTCACAGTCGTTGCCTCCACCCGTACTTGTTGTATATTTCACTCTTAAGTATTTAACAGCGAACGGTGTATCTACTAAAGAGATGAAGTCTGTATCAACAAAACTAGCAGAACCAGTTAAAGCAGTTGTAACATCTTGATAATCACAAGAGGCAGCAGCAGTTCCATCGTCTTGCATAGTAGCCTCTAAGGTAATTGTAAGCACATCTGTTGGTGTTGCTCCACTTGTTTCAGCTTGTATTCCTATAGTTCTATATCCTGCCATATCAATATAAGCATAAGCAGTAGTTGTTTCAGCGATGTTAGTTTCATCAATCAAAGTCTCTCCAACGAACTGCATATTCAAAGGATTGATCTCTGCTCCTCTATTAGCTTGTGTAGAAGTATCATAAGCTTCATCTCTAACCTCCATCCTTCTTTTAGCAGTCATTTTTAAAGCTCCTTTATCTCCGTCATCTACCTCATCATCTGTAGTGTCGTAGAATCCCATCACTACTTGTCCTTTATCAGTACCAGCAGTGAAAGCTGAATCATCTACATCAGCTCCTCCTATAGACTGGTCAGAAGGTAATACAACAGGAATAGAAGCTGCCTTAGTCTTTTGTCCTAGAGTTACTGCTGTTCCTCCAACTTTATTCAAATTTACGTCAGCAGTTGGACCTCCTCCACCTGCGATCGGTGTTCTGTATTTATATGTAGCTGCGTCATCTGCAACTATAGCTTTTGCTAACATCCATACTTGTCCTCTTCTGTGGTCTATTGCGTAGTCTCCATTAGTGTCTAGCCATGTAGCGATATAAGCCACCTTATTAGCCACTGACATACTTTCCATTTTTGAGAAAGCTTCTTCTGGTACAGAGATTAAAGTAGCAGCTCTAGTTGCTGCTGCAAAACTAAATGAAGTATCGCTAATTGTTCCAACTGAACCTCCTAGCTCGTTTGTAACTCCTTCATATCCTAATTTTCCTGCACACATAGTTCCTGCCGCTTCTCCTGTAGCTGAAGCCCATACTCCCGTATCGTTGAACAACCAAGTAACTGTTTCTGCACTTGCTGTATTAAGAACTGAAGCATCGTCCATGTTCTCTACTGGCATAGGAGTAACACCTGAAACATCTGCCTGATGTTGTTGATCTAATAACATTGTAATTTGGTTAAATTTGATTATTTAACCTCTTCGGGGGTGGTCTAAGTTTTCATGCTTAGCCCCACCACCAACCGAAAAGGTCTATTTTTCTTCTTTTACCACTTCTTTCTTTGCTACCTTTTTCTTAGGCTTAGCTCCTGCAAAGGCTTCTTTAATCCCTAGCTCTGCTAAGTCTGAATTTTGTTTAATCTCCATCGTTGATTAAGTTAAATATTATGCACCTGCTGTTGAAATACCTCCACCTGCACTTGCTGCTGGAGCTACCGCATCACTGTAAAGTGAAGCATCAGCTTCAACCAACGCTGTTGCAAAACCAGAAGAGCATCCTTTTAGGTAAACATATCCACTTGTAGCTACTGATGTAACTGCTTCAGCCATTGTTCCTGCTGCTGTTGCTCCATCTCCTTTACTAGCTGACAATAGGAAACAGTTTTTAAAGATAATCCATCCAATTACACTGTTTGCATCTGGTAAATCAATACAAGAAGCTGTTGTCTTATCTGAATATTGGATAATATTACAATCAATGAAATATGAATATCTAGCTGGTGTCTGAATTACAATTGGAGCTTGGTTAGCTGCTGTATGCAAAACTGTTGAATTACCAAATTGGCAATCTTGATAATGACAAGTGTCTCCTTTGAACAGAAGAGCTTGTGTAGCTGTAGTTAAAATTGTATTTACTTCAAACTGACAATTTTTAACATAGGTACCTTCACCTGTATCAATGAATGCACTTGTTTGTGCAACATTAGTACCAGCTTGGATCATTTTAATATTCATAAATGTATTACGAGTACCACTGTTATTGATAACAGCAATATCTCCTGCAACAGCTGTAGCGATCTGAATCTTAGTTCCTTGTGAATTAAGACGACCTCCACCATCCATTCCGATGAAATGAACTCTGTTTTTAGATACATTTAGAACTGATGTAAGAACGTGAGAACTATTAGCATCCAATAGAATTACATCGTTGTTATTACTTTCTGTAGCTGCATAAGCTGCTGCAACAGTTGTAAAGAAACGATTAACTCCTTCTTGTGGCTGGAATACTTCTTGCATTCTACAATAAGTTTCTTCATCAGTATCGTCTGGATCCAATACCACAAAAATCCTACCAAATGTAGGAACTGTAGATTGAACCATGTTCAAAAGTGCTTGGCCGTAGCCTGAATTTTGATTATAAGTCATGATTTTAAGTTGTTATATCTGTGGACCATTCCTCCATCCTCCAGGGTTCTTATGTTGCCTTATGGTTCAGATATGAAATAATTAACTAATGGCTTACGCAGGACAACTGCCCAATATACCACGTGCAACTACTGCACAAATTGCATAAGCTCCACGAGTACCGAATGTGATGTTGTCATTATGTACATCTTCATCTTGAGCTTTCATATAAGAATTCTCGTAGATGTCAAGATACATAGAAGCTTCTTCTGCCACGTAGAACCACCATTTAGCTTTGCTAGAGTCATATGCTCCAGTTGCTGTAGTAGCAAGACGAGGAAGAATAATGTGTTCAAAACTTCCAGAATAAGTATTAACTACACCTTGGTTATTTTGAGTTGGGTCTGTTGTAGATCTTTTAAGAATCTGAACAGCATCGATTGTAGCTGGATCATCTGAAGTAACAACGGACTTAAAGTTGTACACCCTTCTTTCTCCAAAGTTAGAAACAATCTGTGTGTTAGCTCTCTCTCTAGCAACTTGGTAAGCTCCTTTGCTGAATGCTGGAGTTCCAGTAATTACTGTAGAGTAAGTAGCTGTAGAACCTGTAAGATCCTGTGTTGAATCAACTAGAGCAGTACCTGTGTCTGATCCCATTGAAACATCGATAGTTTCACCATCCATATCTACGTAAGATGTAGATGTAGCGAAAGTAAATCTGTGTGTAAGGTCTAGTGCCATTCTTTGTGGACAATATTTTGACAATGCTGTCATTTTGTTCACAAGGTTTGAATCACTTGTAGCAAATTTACTCATCTCGTGAGTAAGATCGATTTCAGCTGCAAATCTACGCATAGTAGCAGTTTTTGACCAACCTTTGATTGCCTGAACCTTACTAGCATCTCCACCTTCTATCTTTAGACGAGCGTAAGTTTCTGTATCGTACTCATCGTGAATTCTTTGTGTACCTGTATGTGCTGGGATATTTTCAACTTTGTAAAGTTTCTTTACTTCAGCCAAATCCTCAACTAGATACTCTCCCATCTCGTGCATACGTCCAACCGTATCCACTAAGTCTGGAAATTGTAATGAACTAATCAACATGATTAATAGTGTTTAATGAAATATTAGTTTTCTACTCCAAATGTAGTATTAAGTTTAAAGATACCATGAGTAGCATCAATGAACTTTACAAGAGTAACTGTATCGTAAGTAGAAGCTGCTTGTGCGATTGCAACATCACTTGCGAAATCAAAGGCAGTTCCTTCCATAGCTTTAGTAAGAGTTCCTGTAACTAGAGAATAGAAAGTTGAATTAGGAGAATTAGGAACTAGGATATGAATATCTTGAGTACCTGTATCTCCTACTGCTTTTGCTTCTTGAGAAATACCAACAACATTACCTTGAGTAGTAGTAGTAGCTGGCACGTTATTAGTTGCATCGTTATAAACGAATCCACCTTTAACGTAAGCTGTTTCTGTTTTAGTAGGAAGTTTTACCATAGACCAATCCCTACTTGCTGGTGACATAGTCATAATTTTTGTTGTTAAAAATAATATATTGTGACTCTTGTCTATTTTTTCACTGGTTACAGTAGACGATAAGAACTGTTTCCAAACTGGCTGCGAATTCCAGTAACGCAGAAAAGACATCCCGTTAAGGATGTCAATCTGTGGCCTCGTAACGTGAGTGCTATTCCGACTTATATATAGTATAGAACTAAACAGTCCATAACACAACTATTTTTTGAGCCTCTGGTCAATCTGGGACAGGCGAATCTCGTGTCTTGGACACCCCCAATTAACCTCATTTGCCCTCATGTAACTTTCGTCTAATGAATGATAAAGCTGATCAATCAATTCTTGAAAATGAGCCATTGCTGGAATTGATAAAGAAAGCTGGTTATCTAGCTCAATCGCATCATTAACAACTTCTTCATCCTTAAGGATAAGCTTCTTATCAAAAATAGATTTTACTATAAATTGACAAACCTTCTCACAATTGACTGCTCTCTCTTCAGTCTTGTCTTTTGGATTATTAGAACTGAATCTCTCTAGCTTCTCAAGAACCGCTTTGGCTGCATCTTTCTCATTAATATCATCCTTCATAAGAGTTTGCTTTGACTCCTTCTTTTTTCTAAAAACATCAAGAGCAGCCTTGGCCGCCTTCTCATCATCTTTAAAAGAATAAGTGTGCTTTCTGGCTCCATCAATTAGGACATCAAGAAAAGCTCTTTTTGCCTTTTGAACGTCTTCGCTGTTAAACTTAAGCTTTAAGATAGTCTTCTCAATAATTTCCTGGGACCTTTCTTGGATATAATGTGAATCAAAATATTTAACATTCTGATCTAGCATCTTCCCAAGCAATGCCTCTGTTAGAGGAATAAGGGCTTCTTTTCTTCTCTGACCTGATTCCTCAACTTTTTCTTCATCCATATTATAGGTTTAAGTTATCTGCTTCCATCTCAAATTCCTGACCATTAGCTCTTTTAACAGTAACGGTAGATTTGACCATAAACACTGCAAGTTCCACTTCGCCCTCACCTTCGCTATGACCGAATCCAGATCCTCCATTAAGTTGTCTTTTTGGATACCCCTCTTTATCAGTAGATGCACGTGGTACATATCCATCAACTTTCTTAAGAGTCCTGCTAACCTCATCAATGATCTCAACCTTTTCTATTTCTCTGATTTGAGATAATAGTTCAGCTTCAATCCTGTGGTCCACTAGAGATTCATCATCATATCTACAAGTAATTGTATAAATCAGCTTATCATACTTACGTGTCTCTTCATCGAACTCTGTACTAGAAAAGACCTTTGCATCAACGATAACTCCTGGATCACTTTCTGCATTCTCACGATAGATCTTAATCGTAGCAGTTTTATTAGCATCCCCTGGTGGAGTATAATCACTCCAGCCCTCCTGAAGTTTAGCAGACTCTTCTCTTAAGCTGCTGTTCTCTATATTGGCTTTTGCCAAAGCATCTTCAAGAGCTTTTAACCTGTCTTCAGTCTTGTCCTTTCTAGGCTTGTCCTCCTTTTTATCCTCCATAACAGGAGTTTCCTTTTCAGGAGATTTTGGCTTTAGTGCTGTATATTCCACCTGTTCTTCTTTTGAAAGGCCAAAGAACCCCCCTAGTTCCTTTGATTTAGCCTTTAATTCATCAAATCTATCCATATTAAATGTTGGTTAAATTATTTCTTCTTTGGTACTTTTGGAGCAACTTTTGGTGCTTTTGGAGCAGGCTTTGGATTCTCAAGCTCGTCAAGCATTTGCATTTTTCCTCCAAGCTGTAACAGGGCTGCCTCAACCTCCTGCAATGCCTGTGTAAACTGCTGTTTTTTAGCAATAAGCTCCTTTGCCTCAGTCTGAATACTCTCCTTTTGTGCCGCTATATCAATTTTAAAATCCTTCATTATTATGGTGGTTATGAATTAGGATTGTTTCTTTTAGCTTGTGCTATTTGTTTAGAGAACTTTTCCTCAAACATAGATTTACCATCTGCGGTTTCAGTAAACCTAGTCTTTTTCCCAGCCTCTACTTGTTCACCAGTAACAGGACTGAAAGCGTTAATAGGATTAACCTTTTTGCTCTCATTCTTTAAATACAGGTATGCGGTTTCATACCTCTTAACTAGATCGGAAGAAGTGTTAGGCTTTCCTAGGAATGAAGAGCTTTCCTTTACAGCATCATTAAGCTTGTCCCTAAGATCCTTATCATCTCCAGCTAGGCCTTTTAATGCAGCCTCCTTGGACTCATCAAAGTATCTTTCTTCATGCTCCTCCTGACGCTTGTGGATTAACTCAATCTCTCCAATAAGAGTCTTCTCCTTTTCAGTAGCATCCTTGAGAATTTCATCTCTCTTTTCTGACTCTGCTTCTCTCAACTTTTTAAAGTTGAAATCCTTATCAGAAAGCTTTTCTAGTTCAGCTTCCTTTTCTGCTAGAGTCTCCTCTAGCCCTGTGGCTTTTTCAGCCTTCTCCTTGAGTTCTGCAATCTCTTCTGGAGACAACACCCCCTCTACCTTTTCACCATCTTCATTATAGTAGTCCATATGGTTTTGTTAAAAATTAAATAGTTTCAAATTTATCAAAGCTTTTCTTATCCATAGGTCTTGCTCCTATTACCTTAAACTTCTCCTCAAAATTAAGAAGAACACTTATATTGTTATGCACGATATCCCTCTGCTTATCTTTCTCACATATATTAAAAAGAACCTCAGAGTACTCCTTGATACTCTCGTTCAGTATTTGCTCAAACCACCCATCCTCTAAAAAGGAATGGGCTGATATCTGTCGTAGTGATCTTTCCCCCTCACTTAAGCTAACATCAAGATTACGCTGAACTCCTCCTAGATAGAGGCTTTTAACTTCCTGTTTGCAATACCTATTATATAGGTACGTGATCAATCTTTTTAGCATACTTTACGGAACGTAACGTGCCCCGAATCGAATTTATAAACCCACTACCCCTTAAGACTTCTTTTCTTTTTTGTCTTAGCCTTATTCATCTTAACATTTTTCTTTATGTTTGATAACTTTTTTCCGTATACACTTGTAGAAAGAGATTTTGGTTTAAAAGTTTTAACTGTCTTTTTCTTAAGCACTGTAGTCTTTGGCTTCATCGGTTTAAGTGACTTCTTATAAACTTTCTTAGTAGCTACTCTTGTAGGAGACTTCTTAACAACAACTTTTCCTACAGCTCTTTTTGGAGTGAATTTTCTTGACCCACCTTTTTTTGCTACTGTCCTTCTTTTTATTATCGCCATATTATATGTATTAATTTATAGTAGTGCCTTTGCAGATGGTTGCTTACGCTCCTCTCTAGGCTGTAACTGTGAGGTTAGCTGAGAATTTCCAGGTATTGGTGGCTGTCCTCCTGGCTGATTGGGATCCTGCCCAGGCATTTGTGGCTGTTGTTGCTGCCCACCCCAGATTCTATTAGGATCCTCTTTATTAACCATTGCATGTCTGTCTGCCATGTAATCAATATTAGGGATCTTACCAAGTGGTGCAAATATTGCCAAAGTCTCTTTCATGTAGTCAGAGAATAGTGCAGCTTTTAGATCTGATGTATTCTTCTCTGTTGGCACTGTATTAATTTCCCATCTGTACTTCAGGTTCTTTAGTTTCTTTGGATCAATCTTGTGTAACTGAACATTCTTCTTCCTTTTAAAACTCATAAGTTCAGCCTCAGCATTTATCTGCTGCTCACTTGGGATATCCTCTGTTAGCTCGATTATTCTGCTCCCCTGTTGACCGTCCTCAAGAGTATCCTCCATATCTATAGTTCTATATTTATCCTTAACTCCAGTCATTCCTTTATCTTGCTTATCAGTCCAATGCTTAAGAATGTTATAAAGCCTTAGCCATGCCAATCTGTTTTCAAGATTAATTATTCCTAACATAGCTATTCCTATCTTAACCATTGACCTTTGTTGCTGCTCAATTATCTGTCTTGCCGTAGCTCTTGTATCAGGAGCCTGACCTTCAAATGTTGGGGATGTGCTTTTCTCATCAATGATCCCCTGAACAAACTGCACCATATTAAACTCAGCCGGTGATACTCCATTATTCTCACCTATCTCTCTAATCTTATCTGGATCAAGTCCTTCAAAGATAGTTCCTGGTAAATGTATAGATGCTCCGATTTTCTGCCCACTCATATTAGATATAGGCGGTTTATAACTCTTCCTGGTCTTTACTATCATCATTTTATACATCTCGTCTATCATCGCCTGGTCTGTCTTCAATTTAGAACCAACTCCTCTTGACCAGTAGAAGTTTACAGATATAGGTTCACAATCTCCTTTAGCAATTGGATATTCACATAATCCAATTAAAGCTGATAATGGGAATCCTTCTGGCAACATCATTACTCCATTAAGCATGATCTGGTATGTATTGGTCCACTTATTGAAATACCTAATCTCTTCAACTAGATCTACATCAGTCTCTATCATTTGGTAATCATCGTATTCTTGTTTTGTATCCATCTCTGGAACAATGTCTTCCATATATCCTGGAACACTCTTGAATCTTTCCCAGTCTTTATACATTCCTTTAGCAGCTTGTTTGCTCAGAACTCTTCTAAGAACCATAAATGGCTGCATCTCAATAAAGAACTGACGAGCATTTCCTGGAAAGACATCCTGCCCATTAATTAGATGAGTATTGCATTCGTAATATAGTTTATTCAGCCTCTCTTTCCATTTAATCTTTGTAGGATCAACACCTTCAGCCCAGTCAAATTCTTCCATATCTTTTTCTGGTATAGAAAACCCATCCCAGCATTCCTCAACGTGGACATTACCTTGCCCAACAAACTCCTGATACACCAAAGGACGTTTCATCTCCCAGTCTGGAAACTCTAAACGTCTACTTTTGCGAATCATCTTCTCCATTACCTCTCCAAGTTCAGCAACCTCTACATCATTATCATCGTATGCCGTTAGATCCGGCTCAAGATTATAATTAAGAAATGTATTAACTAGAATATTACTCTTTTCACGAGTAGTCCCAGTTACAACCCTGACATCTTCATCATTTTTCTTTGGTTCAATATATCCCTGTGAAGCTTTTTTAGAACGTGCGTACCATGTCTCATAATCCATTCCATCGAACTCCACATATTTCAAAGAACGCTGATTAGCCGCATCAGTACAGTGGTTCAATATTTCAGATCGTTGAGCATTCTCCGCATCAGTATACTTAACACGAGGGATTTTTGTATCTGTTTTCTCCATTAAAAGGAAGTTAGCATACTTGTAATCAAGTTAATTATACTATGTTTTCGCACAAAACGAAAGCGTTTATATAGCTGAATGAGGATCTGAAACCGAGCTAGATCCAGAATTTCCGGAGTATTCCCTAAACCTAGCGAGGATATCTTTACCATTCGCAAATGTCAGCATTGCTGCATCTACAGTATTCGGAGATGCTATTCCTTTTCTCCTCATTTCATCCTTACTCATAATTTTAAGCCTCCTATCAAGCTCTGCTCTATATTTTACTCCCAAAATTTCCTTCCAGTTAGGATTCTTAACGAAAGTCCCACCCTGTTTAACCCATTCTCTTAATTCCCAGAACATCCAGGCCCTTTTATTAAAGAATCTTTCAGCCTCTTCTGAGTCTCTTGGCATTTTGTCACCTACATTTACTGCATTTACTGGTACTCCAGCACGAGCAAGTTCAGCAATTAAAGGGGCTCCTACACCAAATGAATCAACAAAGACGTTATTTGGGGCAATATCTTCCTGGATCATTACTGTCATTGTTCTACTGGCCATACTTTTAGGGGTAGAAATTTTCTCAGTAGCAGCAACCCTGATTTTAAACGGATCACGTACAACCCATTTAGCCTCATCTCGTCCTCCTCCAGCCGGATCGACTCCCAATACCTTATTCTTGGCCATTTGCTCATCCACAACCTCTATCAAATCTTTTTCATCTATAATAGGGATATATCCATGCTCATCCATCATCTCCTCTGGTGGGAACTTATTCTCATACAAAATATCAAATAAAGGTTTCTGTTTTGCCTCCCGAATAAACTCTTCAGAAATTCTCCCCTCTTTTATCCCCTGTTTATAATCTATATTCAATCTGTACCAATCCGGATTAAGAGAATCTTTCCAAAAATGATTCCTCCTAAACGGATTCCCAATCTTTAAATAGAAATTATCCTTAAATCCTCCAAGCATACGAAATATCTTCACCTCTGTTTCATCATCTATAAGAGCCGCTTCGTCCAAAATCACGTTTTGTGAATTATGAAGCAACACCCCCTCTATGAAATAGTTATGATTGTCTTTTACATTTAAGTTATAGACATGCGGTGACTCTGTCTCCACTCTTGTAATCTTTTTAACAATTTTTCTTTCCATATATCTCGGTTATAATTAGTTTTACAATGGCAACTGCAACATAATGGGACCAGATTCTCCTTAATACTATTATCCTTATCATAATCAATATGATGTATCTGCAATAACTTCTGCCTTCCGCACTCAAAACATCTATATTCAAACTCTTTCTTTATTTCAGCCTTCAATCTCTTATTAAATTCTGGGCTGTACGGATTGTTCACGCCCCCTAACCACGCAGGATTACCTTTACCTTCCATGCTTATCGCATGACTACTATTCTTACACTCTATCGAACAAAACCTTTTAAGACCAACTTTTGCAAGGATAACATTCGTCTTAACTCCACACACTTCACAAATATGGATCACACTTCTGGCCTTATGCTTCCATTCCCCCATACACCGCTGATCGCAGAACTTCGCATCCTTACTTTTTGGCTTAAACTTAATATAACAATTCAAGCACTCCTTATGATTATCCTTCCATACAGGATTCCCCTCTCCTCTATGCGATATACCTCTGCACACACGGCTACAAAAATGGTGCTTTGTCCTTTTAAAGTGACTTGGCCGCTTATAAAACTCCTTTTTGCATACCTCGCATCGTATAATCATATATTAATTATACAGGTGAGCATTATGTTAAGCAATCCTTAGCACAGTGTCGCCCTCTTTCACCTCATCAGCTCTTACATATCCTTTATCTTCCACGAAAACTGGATGGTCATTAGTACATCTAAAGACTTCACCGCAATCAATTTCAAGCATATACCTATCTCCGACAGGATTCTCTTGATATTCAAGAATTTCTTTATATTCTGTTTCTTCTGTTAAGTGATTATAGCTCAATATCTTAACATCCATTTTGTTCTTAACCACATCCTCGATCACAAGCTCCCCTCTGTCGGTCGAAATCTTGTAACCCGCTGGTATACACCCAAACCCCATCAAACTCTCTCCTGCGGCCTGTGAGTTCCTAGAATCAGCCGATAAGACCATAACCTCTCCCAATCCACCATCTGCATGACGAAAGGTCAGCCTATTCTTGCTCCTCTCTCTCTGGATCCTCTCAATATCCTCTCCTCCTATTTCTAATTTTCCCTTTGTGTAATCATTATCAAAGGTATGCTCAATAATATATGCCATAATAATCTTCGCCTGTTTCTCTCTTCCGGCTACGATCATCCATTTCTCTGGATATGTAGATACTCTCGTTAAAACACCCAAAGCTACTGTAGCTGATTTACCATACTGGGTAAAAGTAGTTAGATGCACACGTGGGTGATCCCTTTTTACGATACGTTCAAAGATCTTTAATTGCCCATCAGTCAATATATACGGCTTACCCCATCTATCCTTATATAGATTGGCACATAATTCCCTCATCTTCTCATCTGGCTTTCCTAAATCAATCATTATTCCTTGTTAGTAATCATATGTAGTGGCTAGAGCAGGGATTTGACGAGATGTAATTACCTGGACTCTCACCAGCTATGTCTCTTCGGTGGAATTGCACCACCCTTATACTCGTATAGTCACCCTGCATGAAGGTGTCTCAACCTACAAAACCTGCGTCTACCTATTCCGCCATCTAGCCACTGCATATAACTGCTAAAAATACCTAGCCCTGTCTTCGTACTCTGCCATCTTTAAGGCATTCTTCTGCATCTCTAGACCTACATCCTTACAGTTTTCACAATATATCCCCTCGTTCATTTGGTACATGTATGCCCCAGTTCCATTACACTTTTTACAAGTCATGTTCATTGTTCTTTGGTTATTAGTTCTTTTACTTCTTCTACAGATACGCCATCGTACAGAGTATCCATCTTCTCCAACCCCTCAATTATCCTATTGCGTTCTGATAAGATGGCTTTGTCTAGTAAGACTCTTAAAGCAGGTGCTAGAAGGTGGCCCCCAAAATGAAACTCTTTCTCAAATCCCATTATTAATTCCTCCACTATCTCCTTTGTTCGCTTAACTGGCAGCCTAGAATTCTTTTCACACTCTCTACATGTTCCATAGAAAACCTCTTTGCAACAGCTCATACACTTACACTGTTCAAATATAGCTCCGCAGCTTAGACAAATCTTTTTAAAGTGCATTGTTTGTTTAGTCATGTTGGTTAAAGTTTATTATATCCCTTAATAACACGATCAGCCCCTCTACCAAACTTCTTCCTCACACATCTATCACATACATACTTCTCATCCCCCTCCTCCCAAAACGTATAATCAGATATCCTACTACATAGATCACATGGAAACACTTCCAACATCTCCTCCGTTACAAATACCTCCGTACTTGTCTCAGAAGAATACTCCTCCTTCACTCCTGCCTCAATATCCTTAACCTTCTCCCTCAACTCATCCATCTTACTATTCTGCACAAATCCATTATTCAAAACACCTAACTCATCCTTGTCTGACAAATCCTCCTCAACCTCTTTGTCTGACAAAGCTTTCCATATCCCAATAACAACTCCACGATCAGTAACCTCCACCGTTTCTCCCTTCCACCTGCCAAATTGTCTCTGAAATTCTCTCGAACTTATTGTTTTCATACTCAAACTATACACTACTTTGTCTGACAAATGCAACTTCTTTTGTCTGACATTCAATACACATGCCCCTTCCCATTGTCTGACAAACTTAAACACCATAGAACTTATGTGATGTCAACTAAACTCAAAAAATCAGTTTACCAGCGTTGGACTACGTTGTGGGGGACGTGAAAACTTTTGGGGTTGAGCATGATCTATTAGCCATTAGATTAAACTCAGCCAAAATAATAATTTAATATAAACAAGCTGATAAATAACTAAACCCACACAAATACCCCCCCTAAATAAGAGAGGGGGGCAAGGTCGGTTTCAGGGCCATGTAGTCACAGTGTACACAAATCAGGCTATTCACCTGTATAAGCCACTCAATACGTCCTCTCTAAGCTCTTTTTATAAATGAGTGGAGTGTTTATACCTTTAAGAAGTACATACTGCTTAAATAGAGCTATCATCAGTTATTGGCTAGTTAAAGGGATTTGTTTGGAAGCGGGAGAGTGATAGAGAGTGATAGAGCGTTTAAATACCTTTTTATGTATAACAGTCCTATATCTAATACAGTTAATAAAAGGGTTTATTCCTTTAGGAGTTGAGTAGTCTATTCTTGCGGCGGAAGGTGATCTTGAAAGCTTAGAAGTCCTTTAAGGATTAAGCTGGTTGATCTATTACTTCCACCTTAGCTGGCTCACCTTGTATTAGGTTTCTTATGTTTAACTCCACGTTTACCATTCTCTGCTTGCCCTCATGCTGCGAGTTC
>Ga0307989_1000502_pt1 | contig 25541 bp, 30 predicted proteins | sample EllFjometagen185_FD_203164 | JGI IMG/M metagenome (GOLD analysis project Ga0307989, IMG submission 203164) | Marine microbial communities from Ellis Fjord, Antarctic Ocean - #185 | ecosystem: Environmental > Aquatic > Marine > Unclassified | place: Southern Ocean | collected 2014-10-08 | reverse complement strand
CTTCATACTTGTCTTCGTTTAACATTCCAGAGTTTTTTCTGATTTCATCTATTAATGATTCATTTGAATTAATTTCATAATCTTTACCTGCACCTTTTAACGGAGCTACTTTAGCAACACCTTTAAATTCAGCATCAAGTCTTTTATAAATTTCATTCTTAAAAAATGAAATTATTTCCTGCCTCTTTCCTGGCTTAGCTTTTTCAGCTTCTCTAGTTTTAGTTCCTGGAACTGCTGGTTTTCCTTCAAGCCATTCTTTCTTTCTTTTAAGCTCTGCTATTTTTGCTTCTACTGGAAGATTTTGAAAAGCTACTTCATCTTTTTGCTGTGCTAATTTTGCAGTTAATTCTGCTTTAGCTTCTTTATTCTCTTTACCTTTCAGTAATTTTATTTCTTTAGTTAATCTACTTAACTTTTTCTTTCTAAGAGAAACAAGACTTTCTAATTGACCTAATTTTGTTTTGTTCTTCCAAGATGTTCCTGCTAACATATACAAAGCAGGTGCTGTTGAGATAGATGCATGACCACCAATCTTTTCTTTTAACTGCATAAACTTCTTAGTGTTATATTTACTTCCGTATTTTGTTTCAACTTCACCAAATGCATCTTTCATTATAGTTATTAGATTGTGTTTCTTCTTTTCTGCTTCTGGAAGGTCTGGATTTAATGCAATCTGTATCATATTAGCCCAAGTTCTCATTGCCCAAGGATATCTTTTTCCATCAGGATCACTAAGCATAGAGCCTGTATATCTTCCAGGCTGTCCTTTTCCAGATAATTCTGAAGTTATTCCAGTTCCAGTAACTTTAAATGGAGATTCTGTTTTAGAAGTTGCTCTCTTTCTATCTTTTTCGTTAGCTGCTTTCATCGCTTCAATAGGAACAGGAGGAGCTGATCTACCATCACCTTTTAATGCTTTTCTTATTGTTGCTTTAGATAATTTTGAAGAAGATCCAATAAGTTTCATAATTACATCATCATCTCTTTTTTCTTGAGGTTTCTTTAGTTCTTTAACTAATTTAATCTCATCAGAGATTAAAGATTTAACTTTATCAGACTTTAATGCATTATATACTCCAACTACACTAGGAGTAGCAGTTCTAATAATATGTTCAATCGCCCCTGTAGTTCTTGCAGATGCTTTTCCAGTTTTTGTGTCACCTTTTAAGACAGCAGATAAAAGAGCATTTACAACATTAGGAAAATTTTCTTTATTCATTGTTAACTTGGCTAAGTCAGCTAAGTTATCTATTTTTGCACTATCAACTTTTGCTAATTGTTTTGCTGTATTAGCTCCTGCAATATTTCCTGCATGGATAGTAGCTATTCTACTTGTATCTGAACTATGATCAACGTCACCTTTTCTTTTCTCATCTCTTTTTGGCCCTGCTCTAACTCCAGATTTTGCTTTTCTTGGTTCTTCACCATCTTTTGGCTCTGCTTGTTCATGATGATCAGATAACCAATCAACAGCAACACCATCAGGAAGTCTGGAGAAATCTACTACTACAGACATTTGATTTTTAGATACATTAAAAAAAGCAGGCTTTTGATCGTCATACTGAACTGGAAATAATTGTATTTGTCCAGGCTTTACACCTTGTTTTACTAATTGTCTATAAACTAACATAGCGGAAAAAACACCATCCATATCAACGTGATGATATAATTTCACAGAAGTAGAACCTTTCTTGATTTTCATTCCTGCTTCAGTAAGTTCTGTCCTTACGTCATCTAATATATTATTAAATTCCATATTTATTCCTCATCGTCGTCCTCGTCGTCGTCTTCGTCATCGTCTTCGTCCTTAGACTTCATTTCGACTTTGAAAGTTTTAGCTATTTCTTTTTCAACTATTGCAAGTTTTTCTTTTGCTATTTTATATAAAGCTACTTTATCAACAGATTTTAATCTTTCGATTTCTTCTGGATTAGCAACATCTACTTGTGGAGATCCACATCCACCACCATATCCACGATGACCATATCCATATCTTGGAATTGGATTTGGTTCAGCATCTCTTTGTATCCACTGAAGTTCTCTAAGTAAAGATCCAAAAGCACCAATCAATCTTGATTCAGCATTCATCATTTTTACTTGACTAATATCAGATTCATTCAGAGATACCCCTGAGTTCTTCTTCATTTCATTAATTAAATTTCCCATTTGTATCTCCTAAAATACTATTTCCTTATTTGTATCATCTACGTTTTGTTCTTCGTCATTTTTTAACCTGATTTGAACTAATGGAAGTTTACCATAATCTTTTGTTTTATAATACTTTCCTGTAGGTTTAATATCAGCTTTCTTTTCAGTTTCAGGCCATTTTTCAAATCTTGCATAATTTGTTATTGATTTTTCAAGTATATAATTTTTTTTATCTATTGAAGAAGTAACGACAATAACAGAGCCTGTTTTACCATGTCCTTCTTTAAATTTAACAAGTTGTCCTGTTAATATTTCTTTATTAATTAGTTCGTTTAAAGTCATACACTTATCTTTACTAATAGTTTCTGTAACTTCTCTGAATATAGAGCAAAATATTGCTTGTAGCAAAGAGCAAAATTTTGCTCGTTAATAATAAGCATGGCGGAGGTTTTAAAAACCTCCTAAGTAGAAGTTTTCAAAAATAAAATAAATTGATAAGATACATCATATATATAATATAAATAACAGGAGAGGTATATATACATGCCAACAAAAAAAGAAGTAGAAGAGACTATCAATAAGACTGATGCTCCAAAAGCACCAGTAATTGACATGTCTAAAATATCAAATGTTCCAGCTTCAGTGATGAAAACCAGAAAATCTGGTAAATTCAACTTTTCAGAAGCTGAAATGGTAGTTCTTCCATCAAAAGGAAGATTATACAAACAAGTAACAAATGATGTTGATATCCTAAATGGTCAGATACAGATGTATCCTATGACAGTTAAGGATGAAGAAATTTTATCAACAAGCAGATTTCTAAAGTCAGGAGCTGCTACCAGAATGGTAATTGATAACTGTATTGCTTCTGATATTGAAGCAAGAGATATTCTTTTATATGATAGTAATTATTTACTGTTTTTTCTAAGAGGAATCTCATATGGTAATGATTATAAATTTAAACTAAAATGTAGTAATTCATCTTGCGGAATGGAGTTTGATCATACAGTTAAGATTGATGAATTGAACTTTGAAGAACTTCCAGATGAAGTTGTTGAACCTTTTGTAGTTGAACTTCCTAAGTCAAAATATAAAGTAACATTCGTATTACCAAGACTTGCACATTCAGAAGAGATCTATAACAGAAACAGAAAGAGAAAAAAATCAACATCTGATGCAGATCAGAGAATGGTTGATAATTTAATTGTAACTACTATTAAAATCACCGATCCAAATGGTGAAGAAGTTTCTATGGGAGATTGGGAAGAATTTTATGAATCTTTAATAGGAATGGACAGGGCAGAGCTAAACGAGAAAGCAGATTTTTCAACAGGTGTTGATACACTTGATGGAGTTGTTTGTCCGTACTGCGAGAGTGATTTCTCAGGTACCATCCCGATAGGCGTGGATTTCTTTCGGTTTTAATGAAGATAACTTAATAAGAATAAGAGAAAGTTTCTTTTATCTGATTAAGTGGGGCTTTAGTTTTTCAGACTTGAAAGACATCCCACTTCAGGAATATAACGTATTTGTTATGTTACTAAATCAGTACTATAAAGACAAGAAAGAAGCAAATGATAAAATCAACCATAAATAATATGGTTGATTTTTTATGATTGACAAAAAAAGAATAATGTTGTATAATGAAGATATGGAAAGAAAAACTACTGAACAATTTATTATTGACGCAATAAATATTCATGGAAATAAGTATGATTATTCGAAAGTTAATTATATTAATTCACAAACTAAAATAGAAATAATATGTCCTATTCATGGTAGTTTTTTGCAAAAGCCTAATAAACATTTAATGAAAAGAGGGTGCTCTAAGTGTTATGGGAATAATAAAAAGACAACAGAAGATTTTATTTTAAATGCGATTAATATGCATGGAAATGAATATGATTATTCGAAAGTAAATTATATTAATTCACGAACTAAAGTAGAAATAGTCTGTCCTATTCATGGTAGTTTTTTGCAAAAGGCTAATAATCATTTATTAGGGCAAAAGTGTTCAAAATGTTATGGAAATAATAAATTATCAGTTAAAAGATTTATAGAAAGAGCAATTAAAATTCATGGAAATAAATATGATTATTCTTTATCTAAATATATAAACTATAGGACTAAGATAAAAATCATCTGTCCTGTTCATGGAGAATTTTTACAAGTTCCACAAAGTCATTTAAGAGGAAGTGGATGTAGACTATGTAATATTAGTAAAGGAGAAATGAAAATTGAAAAGTTTTTAATTGAAAAAAATTTTTATTATGAAAGGGAAAAAAGCTTCCTTAAAATAAATAAATTAAGGTTTGATTTTTACTTACCTAAAAGAAATATTTGTATTGAATATGATGGGATGCAACATTTTCAACCTATTGAGTATTTTGGTGGAATTGATCAATTGTATAAAACACAATTCAATGATGCAATTAAAAATAAATATTGTAATGATAATAATATTAAGTTGTTAAGGATAGCTTATAATGAAGATATAAATTGTAAGTTGAGTAATTGCTTGACAAAAAAAGAATAATCTGATATAATAAATCAAGTCCCGTATAGGACTTAAAATAATTAGCCCAACTGTCCAATAGCCCAATATGGCAACCGACAAAAGGCATAGGAGAACAAAATGGATAAAAATGAGACAGCGATAATGCTTGCTGCAATGGAAAGTGATCAAAAAAAGGGAGGCGGAAATTTTTGGAGTCCAGAACCGGACGAAAATAACATTCGATTCTTACCACCTGTAAAATCAGCAGGGGAAATCTTACCCTATTTCCACCACAAAACACACTGGATAGACGGAACTCCTTATGAATGTGTAGCTCAAACATTTACTGATAAAAATGGTAATGTTCATGAAGCAGAAGCATGTCCGGCATGTAAAATATCTAAAAAGTTTTACAAGATTGGAGAAAGGGATTCTGAGGAAAGAGAAATTGCTTACGAATTATCTGGTAAAGACAGATACATTTTTAGAATTGTTGATAGAGCAAAAGACGAGAATACCATTACCGAACCTGAGTTCTATGAAGTTGGACCGACTATCTTTAAAAAGTTTTTTGGAATAATGAAAGGTGGAAAATATGGAAACATTGTTCATCCTCTTGAAGGAAGAGATTTTATTATAGACAAGCAAGGAACTGGTCGAAGAACAAACTATGATAATAGTATGCCAGATCCAAACATCACAGCAATTTTTGAGGATCGTGAAGATCTTAAAAAAGTTCTTACTGCAGTAAAAGGAATGGATTATAGTTCTTTAATTGAATTTCCTTCAGTGGAAGCACTTAAAGAAGCAGTTAATGAATTTCTTAATCCTGATGAAAGTTCTACAGAACCAGCAGAAACAAAATCTGCTCCAGTATCTAAAACTGAAAAAGCAGCAACTTCAAAGAAACCCGCAAAGGTTGAAGAAGAAGCTGACGTTGATGCAATCGATGATATTTTAGCAGAATTCAGTTAAACACAACATAGACATGGACACTATTAAAGTGTCCATGTTTTATTAAGAGGGAATTAATGGCAAAAGCAAAAACAAAGAAAGAAGAAACTGGTAGTGATATCTTTGGTGAATTAGACAAACTTATCAACTCGCAGTTTAAAAATGTAATTGACTTATCCAAAATAGATGGAAAAGTAAAACACTGGTATGATACAGGAGTTTATTCTCTTAATTATGCTATGTCAAAGAATCTCCGTTATGGAATTCCTGGTGGGAGAATAACTTCCTTTGATGGGTTATCAGGAACAGGAAAATCTTTATTAGCTGCAACAGTTATGAGAGATCCCAAGTTAGATATGATTATCATTTTGGAAACAGAAGGCGGAGGACACGCAAAAGAACTTATTGAATTTGCTGGAGTTGATCCTAAAAAAGTTAGGATACTAAAGGCACATACTTTTGGTAATTACAAGATCAATAAGAAAACAAGTAAGATTGAGGATGTTGCAGATAATAAATTTCCAGTTAATACAGATACCCCAGAAAACCATTACGTCGAAGGAGCTACCCGTCAGGTAAAAAAGATGGTTAACGCTTTAGAATTTAACTCTAAATTGAAAGAAGCTAAAATTTTAATACTATTGGATTCATTAGGAAATCTACAGTCAGTAAGAGAATTTGGTGGAACCGTCGACATGGGTGCTAGATCTCAGAATGTTGGTCAGTTTTTTAGAACTTTTGATACAGCATTTGAAAAATCAAATATAGCGTTTATTTTCACAAATAAATTATACACAAATATTGGTAACATATATGATCCATGGAAAGCAACTGGAGGGGTAAATGCGGAGTATAATCCGAGTATTTCAGTTAGATTCACTGAATTAGCAGCAAATGGTGAAGTATCTGATAAGGAAATGACTGCTGAAAAAGAGAGAAGAAAAACTTCTCTTGGTAGTTCTCTTAAGTCAATTAGAGGACAGATAACTAAATCAAGGTTTGGAACTGAACGTAGAAATTGCTGGTTTTTATTAGACTTCGCAGTTGGACCTATTAAGTATTCTGGACTATTTACTTTATTGAAAGATTTTGGATTAGCTAAGAAGTCTGGTAGCAGATATACTATTGCAGGATGGAATGGTGATGATTCGTTTTACAAGAAAGATTTTATTCCTCTTATCGTTAAAGACGAAGAGAATACAATTAATACATTTCAGACTTTATTAGAGGCTGAAGAAATTAGAATGAAAGAAGTTAAAAGGCATGTTCAAGTTAATGACTTGGGAGATTTAGCTGAAGATGAAGATGAGTATGAAACTTCTGAAATGATATCAGCAATGGAAAAAGACAGTTAGTGGCAAGAAAAACTACAGAAGAGTTTATAGAAGATGCTATAAATATTCATGGAAATACTTATTCTTATAGTTTGGTTGACTATAAGAATAATTATACAAAAGTGAAAATTATCTGTAGTAAACATGGAGAGTTTGAGCAAAGACCTAAAGACCATTTAAAGAAAAATAGATGCCCAAAATGTTATGGGAATAAAAAGAAAACTACAGAAATATTTATAGAAGATGCTATAAATATTCATGGAAATAAATATGATTACAATTTAGTTGACTATAAAAATAATCATACAAAAGTTATAATTAACTGTAGAAAGCATGGGAGATTTGAACAAAAACCTAATGACCATTTAAGTAATAGAGGGTGTCCAAAATGTTATGGAACTTCAAAAAAAACTACAGAAGAGTTTATAGAAGATGCTATAGATGTTCATGGAAATACTTATGATTATAGTTTGGTTGACTATAACAATGCACAGGCAAAAGTTATAATTAACTGTAGAAAGCATGGGAAGTTTGAGCAAAAACCATATAGCCATTTAAATGGTCATGGATGTCCAAACTGTTTTAATAGCAGTCGTGGAGAGCAGCGAATAAAGAAAATGTTAATAGAAAATGAAACTTTGTTTGAACAGCAAAAAACATTTCCTAAGTGTAAAAACTTGCGACTTTTATATTTTGACTTTTATTTGCCAGATTATAATTTATGTATTGAGTATGATGGTAAACAGCATTATAAACCTACAAAATTTTTCGGAGGAATAGAAGAGTTTAAAAAAGTAAGAAAAAGAGATGAAATTAAAACTATTTATTGTAAAAACAATGGAATAAAATTATTAAGAATAAAATATAATGAAGATATAAAAGAAAAATTAGAGGAGATAAAATGGCAAAGAAAGTATTAAGAGCAATTGGTGAAATGATTATACTTAGATTTGATGAAATTGAAAAGAAGAAAAGAGTTACTTCTGGTGGTATTGAATTAATTGATGGAGAAACAGATAAACAACCAGTTCATGAAGCAATTGTAGAAACAATTGGTAATAATGTTGATCTTGAAACTTGTGGATTTGAAGTTGGAGATAGTATAGTTTTTAACGAACACGATATTCAACAGTTTAAAGTTGAAAATGTAGCAGATCCGCTTAACCCTACAATGAAAGGAATTATTCCTGCGAAATCTGTTTGGGCTGTTTACAGTTAATTGAAAATACTAGCAACTGATAAATTAATTGCAGTTGGAGATTTATCTAAAGATGAGATAATTTCTATTAAAGCTCGCTTCACTTTTAAAGATATGAGTCTGGCTATGACTAAAAATGGTTTTAACAAGAGAAAAGTTAAGACCATTTGCTTTGCTAAGCAAAAAGGTCAAGCCTTAGTTCTTAAATCAGGTTTCTTACAAGAACTTATTCTATTTATAAAAGATGAGAATATGTCAGTAAGTGACTTTCAGGACAAAAGAACAAAACTAATTAACATTAAAAAGACAGATGAACAACTTAGAAAATATTTTAATCCTGATTTTGATTATGTAGATCATCAAATCAGAGCATTGAAAGCAATCCTCAAAACAAATGTAGGAATAATTAAAGCTCCAACGTCTGCCGGTAAAACTGAAATTATTATAGCTTTAATGCAAATAACAAATTTACCTACATTAATATTAGTTGATAGCGTTTCATTAGCAACTCAAACAGCACAAAGATTAAATGAATCTGGAGTTGAGTGCGGAATCTGTCACGGAAAAGCAAAAATAGAAAAACGTAATATGATTTCTACTATTGGTTCATATAAGAAACTCGGTGGATTAACAGGATACGATATGGTTATTGTAGATGAGTGTCATATTGTTGGAGCGTCTAAGTTCCAAGAATTTTTTGAATTAACTTCTTACCCATATCGTTTTGGGTTTTCAGCAACTCCAGATGGAAATGATAAATATAGATTTGCCACAATTAGACAACACATTGGAGATATTATATCTGAGATATATACTCAGGAGTTAATTGAAAATAAAGTAATGGTCAAACCAAAGATAAAGTTTGTAACTACAGATTGTATTCCTACTCCTGAATGGGATAGTGCTTATGAGAAATGTATAATTAATAACATAGACAGAAATGACAAGATAGTTAAATTAGCATTGGAACAAGATGTTCCTACTTTAATATTGTATAAGATAATAGAACACGGAAAAATTTTAGGCGACAGAATACCTAATTCTATTGTATTAAGTGGAACTGATAGTAACAAAGTCAGAGAAGATGCAATAGCACAATTTAAATCCGGAGAGATTCAATACTTAATAGCAAGTAATATATTCAAGCAAGGTATATCTATTAATAACATAGAGACATTAATAAATGCTTCAGGTGGGAAATCAAAGATAGAGGTATTACAGAAGATAGGTAGAGCATTGAGGTTACATGAAGGTAAGGATTACGCTTTAGTATATGATTTCATGGATATAGGAAACAAATATACAGAGAAACATTCTTTACAACGTGAGAACTTATATAAAAAGGTTGGTTTTGAAGATATAGAAATAATATTGTAAAGATAAATATAACCAAACACAAGGAAAAACAATGGCTAGCTTGGAAAATATAATTTTTACAGAATTAGAGACAGAAAATATAAAAGATGTTATTATAGCAGAAGGGTTTCTACCAATGAGTCCTATGCTTGCATACTTAACTCTAAAGAGAAACTCCCTAAAAAATTTACAGAAAGTAACTGATGCTACTGTTGGGAAAGCAGATAAAGCAATCAAAGGTGCCAAAATAAAAGCAGTAGTAGGAAGAGAGAAACTTAGAGCTGAAATTGGTCATGCTGGAGGGAAAGATAAAGATTCTACTGTATATAAACTAAGTAAGAAGCAAAAAGAAATATTGTCACAGATACATGAAAAATATGGCAATGAAATTATAGAAGAGATAATGTCTTTTAGAAAGAATATTTTAGCTCCATATCAAATAATAAAAAGAACAGTTAAAAAAAATAAAACTCTTACAAGTGCTGAAACTTTTGGAATGACTAAAGAACAATTCAAATCATCTCTTGAGTCTGGAAGAAGAAAAATTGAAGCTCGTGGATCTAAATGGGATAAATTTGAAGATTCCAAAGAAGCTATAGAGAAGCAAGAGAAAACTATAGCAGATATGAAAATCCTTAAAGCTGGAATTAGAACAAGTAAAAAAATTCCAGCTTCTGTTCAAGAAAGAATTTTAAAAAACTATGATTTAGGGAAAGCAGAGTTTGCTAGTTATTCTATGGATGATTTAAGAAGAGCTTATTTTAAGATAAGAGATAATGTAGAAGACATTGGCGTTATTGATGCAGACGATGAATTAGATTCATTAGATAAAGCTAAAAAAATTAATAAATTAGTAAAACAGAATGTTCAATATAGAAGAGGAACTATAGCCAAAAGAGCAGCTGCCGAAAGAGCTGAAAATAAAAAATCTGAAGTTGCTAGTGATAGTGGGCTTAAAGAAGCTATTGAAGTGAGAAAAAGTAAAACTGATTTTACTAAAAATAAAAATTTTAGATTAGCTAATGGCGGATTCAATGCAGCTCTTGGGCTTTACTTTCTAAGAAGAAAAATAATGGACGAGCTAAAACCTAATAGACCAGATAGTATTTATAGAGATACTTATATAACTATAGTTGATGAATTAATTGACTTAGCTAATGAAAGAAAAAAGAAACATTTTAATAAGATTTCCAAAGATAAAAATAATGTAGAATTCAATGAAAAAGAAAGAAAAATTTGGGAATTGAGAGCATCAGTAGGAGCTCCTACTGGAAAAATAAAAGATTATATTCAAAAACTTAAAGAAGAAGATTTTTTCAACCCTAAATATTTTAAGAAATCAGATAAATTAGTTAAAGCAGAAAAATCAGTAGAAGCTGGGATTAAAAGATTTGAAAGAAATTTAAAGAAAAAACTTTCTAAAGAAGATTATGCTAATCTTAAAAAGTATAGATTAATAAATAATCTTATTACAGTTGGAGAATTAAAATCTCCAGATAAACTATTCAAATCACCAGAAGAATTACAGAGATCTGTAGAAAATAAAAAGAAAGCTTTCTTATCAGATGAAGAGTTCAACAGAAAAATTAAAGATATTGCAAGTTCAGAGTATGATTCTATTTCTGATTTGAATAAAGCAAAGAAAGAAGCTCAAGATTTATTTAAAGATAAAGAAGAACAAGGTGATGAAGAAATAACTGATAAGATGAAAGGTGTATTGGTTCAAATAAAAGATAGAAAATCAACCAAACCTAAAAAGATAGTTGGAAACTCTGTTGCTATAAATGATGATGATTTAATTGATGCTGGAATGATAGAAAAAATGATCAAAGGAATGTTAGCAAAAGATTATGATGGTGATGACGATCAACTTAAGAAAGATCAAATTAGGTTAAAGAAACTTGTTAAAAAATATAAAGAAGCTGACGGAGAAAATGCTGAAAGAAATCTTGATGAGATTGAGTTTTTATTTAAAAAATTAAGAAGTAAGACACAGACTCTTGAGTACAAGGAGTAATTAATGCCATTTATAAATGGATTCTGGATAGAACCTGAAACTAAAAAAAACGAAAAGCAAAAGATAAATTACTCTCAAGTTAATTTGTCTTTTACTCTTGGAAGAGCTGTTGGTGAAACATATAGAATAGTTTATATGGTAAGTTTAAGAAATAGTAATCTTGCTCCTGAAATGATGTTAAAAAATTCTAATGTAGATATGAAATCATTAAGAGAAGCAATTATTAAGAGAATTGATGCTTACGATAGACCATATATGAAACTAACTAAGTTCTCTACTATTAATGCTACATTTGAGTTCAATCATAAAAAATGGATGAATGATGCATTGTCATCTGTTAATCCTAGTAATAGATTATCTAAGTTTGAACAGAGATTTAAATTTAAAAAACAAATACCTAAGATGATACAATTTTCAGTTACAAGAATAAACTTTGAAAAATATATAGTAAGAAGATTTAAAAATTATATGGAGAAACATAACAAATCAAGGACTTGGTTTACAAAATTTCTACCAAGAGACATAGCAGGTAAAATTAGATTATCTATATCAACGATGTTTGATTATGAATATGATTGGTCAACGAACACAATGGTTGCCAAACTCAAACCTGTATATGTAATGGGTATAATTTTTGCGGTAGGAACTGCTGTGAATAAAACAAGAAGAAACGATTATATTAAAATTGATTTTGAAAAATCTGTTAAGAGAAAGAGTAAATCTTTTGATAGAAAAAAATGGCAAAGCTTTATAAAAAAACGCTTTATCTAATACTTGACAAAAAAAGAATAATGTTGTATAATTAAAATAAGTAAGTTTGCTTCGCATGAAGGAACTAAATAAAATGCTCTACGGAGGTTTGTTATGCATAATAACAACAATGGCACAAGTAGTTATGACCTATTAAATATTTTTGATGAATTATTTGCAGATTTTGAATCTGTGTTTAATTCACCAGAAGTAGTAAGATGTGGTGAAGTCTTTCACACATCTAATTTCCCACCAGTTAACATCTATATGGATGAAATAAGTAAAGATTTAACTTATGAATACGCAGTAGCCGGATATAATAAAGACGACATAGAAGTCGATTTTGACGGTGACAAAATGATAATTGAGATTAAGTCTCCAAAATCAACAAAAAGTGAAAGCCTTAAAATCCTTAAAAAAGGAATTAAGACAGCAGGTGTAAAATCAACAACTCCAATTCCTGTATCAAAATATAATACAGGAGATTCCAAAGCCGAGATGAAAGACGGAATTCTAACTATCTTTGTTCCTGCAAGAGAAGAGATCAAACCTAAAAAAATTATAATTAATTAAGTTTTATTTTTATCCCCTACAAGTAAGACTTTGGATATTTGTTAGGCCCCTATTTGGGTAGCCTAACAAATATCCCTAAAGGTTATTCAATAGTGAAATTAATAAAAGATAAAAAAACTTATACTAATATAGAAAAAATAAAGCTTATAAAAGGATATAGTTTTAATAGTATCCTTGAGTTCAACTGTAAAGAGTGTGGTACAAACGTAACAGTTTCAAGTCGTAGAGGAATAAAAGATAGAATAGAAAATGAAGCCTTTCTATGTAGAAAATGTAAAACTGAAAATACAAATATAAACAGATACGGTAAAAAAGCTCCAGCCCAAAACAATATTATAAAAGAAAAAACTAAACAGACTAATCTTAAAAAATATGGAGTCGAATATGTTCAGCAAAATAAAGAAGTTTTAAAAAAAAGAACTTCATCAAGACTTGATAAATTTTCTAATATTGCAAATAAAAGAGTTGAAGAACAAAAAGTTATATTCTTAGAAGAATATAAAGGAATGAGAATAGATAATAAAAGTATTTATTATAAATTTAAATGCAAAAAATGTAATACAGAATTTGAAGATAATATTCATTCTAAAAAAGTTAGATGCCCAGTATGTGTTCCTAATACATCATCAATAAAAGAAAATGAAGTCATAGACTTTATAAGATCTATATATCATCTTGATATAATAGAAAATGATAGGAATATACTTAACGGTAAAGAAATAGATATATACATACCAGAAAAAAAAGTTGCAATAGAATTTAATGGTTTATATTGGCATAGCGAGTTAAATGGAAAAAATAAAGATTATCACCTAAATAAAACTGAAACTTGTAATAATAATGGAATAAAACTTATACATATTTTTGAAGATGAATGGGATAATAAAAGAGAAATAGTAAAATCAATTATAAGAATAAAACTTGGAATAGTTGATGATAAAATATTCGCAAGAAAGACGAAAATATTAGAAATAAATAAAAAAGATAGAAACGTTTTTTTAGAAAATAATCACCTGCAAGGATCATCTAATAGTTCAATTAATATTGGATTATTTTATAGCGATGAATTAGTTTCTTTATTGACCTTTGGAAGTTCAAGATATAATAAGAATTATAAATGGGAAATACATCGTTTTGTAAGTAAGAAGAATACAGTAGTTATTGGTGGATTTTCTAAACTGCTTAAATATTTTACTAATAATTATTCTGGAGATATAATAACTTATTCAGATAAAAGATATTTTACTGGTAAAGTCTATGAGAACAATGGTTTTAAGAAACTTGAAGATACTAAGCAAAGTTATTTTTATTTTTATAGAAGCAAAATAGAAAGATTAAATAGAGTAAAATTTCAAAAACATAAATTAAAATCAATATTAAAAGAATATAATCCATCAATAACTGAATGGGAAAATATGATTAATAATGGATATGATAGAGTATGGGACTGTGGAAATTTTAAGTTTGAATTAAAAAACCCCTTAGATAATTCTAAGGGGTAATAAGGGTTTTAATTAAACTGCAGGTTTTGTATCTTTATCGTTTCCTTTTAGAGCATAATCATATTTAAATGTCACTGCACATTCTGAAATTGTATCATCATCATAAGACATTGCATCACCCCAACCAACTGATGTTGGCCAAACGTAATAAACGTTCCATAATCTAACAATTCCACCAGCAGGATCTAATTGAGCGATTGTTGCTGATGTGCTGTATTGTGATTTAAAATACATTTGTCCTGTGATAGGATTATAAATGCTCTGTGACCAATCATAAAGGATTTGTCCAGAAGAATTAGATCCTGCTATGTAGTCATAAAATGTTGCTGAAAGATCAGTCCATGTTGGTTTACCAGCAGTAAAAAATCTCTCATTCAATCTCTGAGATTCAATTGGATTATATGTAATTTGTGGAATAGTTGCTGTATGAGCTGCAAAAGCTAAGTCACTAGCTTCTCCACCACCAGGAACTGCAGTAAATTGCATAACAAATCTATTTTTCTTTAAAGCTTCTAAACTAGAACTTCTGCTTGTTGTTAATGATATTGCCATTATTGTCTCCTATTAAGTTATACAATTATCTTAACCCTTATATAGGATTATTAAAGGTAATGTTATCAAAGAATATTATTTGAGGATTTATGGATAGAAAAGAATATAGTAAAAATTATAGGGATCTCAATAAAAAAGAGATAAAGGATTATAAAAGAAAATGGTATCAAGAAAACAAAGATAAAGTAAAAAGTAAATCTAAACAATATTATGAGAGTAATAAGGAAAAGATTAAAGAAAGAAATAGACTTTATTTTATTGAAAAAAAAGAAAGTGATATGAACTATAGAATAAAACAGAATGTTTTGTCAAAAATTAATCTTGGAATAACATTTAGAACATGGGGAGAAGTGCTAGAGAGAATACTTGGTTATGGAGTTCATACTTTAATGAAAGATCTACAAGATAAATTTGAAGATGATATGGATTGGAATAATTTTGGAAACCTTTTTTTAAGTAGGAAAAACTGGCATGTTCACCACATTATTCCTATGAAAGTTTACAATTTTTATAATGAAGACGATATAAAAAAATGCTGGAGTTTAAATAATCTTACTCCTTTATGGAATTCCGAGAGAAATAGTGTTTTAAATTGGGAAGAAGTAGAGACTAAAAAACTGGATGATTTACTTCCAGACACTCTTTTGGTTGATGATATAATTGGGAGACATCATGAGATTTAATACTATGGTTAAAAAGTTTGTTTATTTTCTTGAAAATAAAAGTCAATATAACCAGAGATATGCAGATATGATAATTGAAGAAGCAACTGCTTGGAATAAAGACTATCTCCTAAAGGAATTAGAAAGACAGGTTCGTATATTTGTTGAATATGAAGAGAATAAAAATAATAAAAAAGTTGACTTTAATTACATACCATTTTGTGAAAGGTTCATGCAAGAAAAACCACCCTTCTATACAGTTGACAAAAAAAGAATAATATGATATAATTCATTAAGGAGAAAAAAATGCCTTCAAAATATGCTAATGATAATAACATTACTTTATTAAGAATCCCATATTGGGATATTAAAAATATCGAAAAAATTTTAGGGAGGAATATATGGCATCTGTATTTGTAACTGCTGACTGGCACGTTCAGTCAGGAATCGCTGTTAGCATCACCATTGATTATATTGATTACATAAAAGAATTCTGTAAAAAAGAAAATATTAAAGATATAATTATCGCTGGAGACGTTTTTGAAAAATCTACAAAAATACAAAACGATGCCTTTATTCCACTATTCTTTAAATTTAAAGAATTAAAAGATGAAGGATTTAATGTTATTATAGTTTTGGGTAATCATGATATCGCAAATATAGATAATGATAGTCTTGTAGAGACATTCTCAGTCTTTGGTAAAGTTGTTAAATCATTCGAACAAATACAATTAGGAGGGAGAACTATAGATTTATTGCCTTACACTAAGGATGAAAGTTTACTGCCTTCAGGTGGAGATTTATTAATAACTCATCTTTCAATTGCAGATTTTACGTTCGATAATAAATACCACGTAAACGAGAAAGCGGGATTTTCCCGTAAACTCTTTAGTGGATATAATAAAGTATTTACAGGACATTTTCATAGACCTCAATCAAAAGGAAATATTATATATCCTGGTTCCTTTAGACAAATGAATTTTGGTGAAGTTGGGCAGAAGAAAGGATTTATTGTATTAGATTTAGATACTGATGAATGGGAGAGAAAGTATTATACTCAAGCTCCTACATACAAGAGAATAAATGGTGAGGATTTCCAGAAGGAAGATGTCAATAACTGTTTTGTTCAAGTAATTATAAAAGAGAAATTAGATAACTATGTTAAATTAAAACATCTACTTTATGAAAGAGGAGCATTAGATGTAACTCCTTCTTTCGCAGATAATACAGATGAAATTAGTGTTGATGATGATGCATCAATTGATATGAATTCTTCAGTAAAAGATATGGTTAAGGATTATATTGCAAACAATATAAAAGCTGATGGAATAGATAATGATAAATTATTATCTATCTTTGAAGATGTTTTGAAAGCAATGTAGTGAATATTAATTTGATAGGAACTTTTGAAGAAGTTGTAAATGATTATGTAGTAAAAACAAGGCTTGGAAGTTTAATAGAATTATTTAATAATTATACTTGTAATAAAGATATTCAAATTTTTAACTTTGATAGAGGTAGTAATATAACGTTTGAATTAAATAATCCACCATATAGAAAAAATTTTGAAATAGTATTTGAAAATATGCATAAATATTGGTCAGGTCCAATAGTAGTAGGCCCAAAAGCAGCTTCCATTTAGGAGATAATTTTGCATGAAAGTATTATATACAAGGCTAGAAACATTGAAATGTATTGAGGGCAATGTGACAACATTAAAAAATAAAATAGAAGCTTTAAGTTATATTTTCGGTAAGTATGAGATTTATGGTCATTTTTCTATTGAGTTGCCAAAGCAAAGAATAATATATAAATCAGCAATTCAAGAAAAAATTACACAGTTAATATTTAAGACTAACATAGAGGGGGAGAATAAATGAAAACGACTAAAGGAAGATTAAATACATTCCCTTTTATTTACAAATACTTTCTTAAAGAAACTATTATGATTTCTTTAAGTACAGAAAAAGTATCTATATTTAGTGATGGAACAATGAAGAGAACTAAATCTTACAATAAAAACAACAGGAATAAATAATGAAATTACAATTTGTAAAATTAAAAAGTTTTAAGAGTTATCCGGACACTGAAACAGAATTTGATTTGAGTTTTGATGGTATCAAGTTAGTAGTTGGAGAAAATGGAGATGGGAAATCTACGTTTTTTGATGCTATTATTTGGGGTATCTACGGAAAAAATCAAGATGACGCTGATGGTATTGTAAATAGAAAGACAAAGAAAAACTGTAAGGTTGAAGTTGGGTTCAAAATTGGTGGAAGTAATTACTCTGTTGTTCGTTACAGAAAGCACGAGACTAATGGGAATAAATTATTGTTCTTTAAAGGAACCAAGAATATTTCCCAAAGGACTACTGGCGCTACTCAAGAGTTAATAGATAATACAATTGAGATCCAATACAACACGATGATATCTTCTGTTATTTTATCTTCAGAACTATACAAATCTTTCTTAAGATCTTCAAGGGCTGATAGATTAAAGACATTTGAATCTATCCTTTCACTAAAAGACATAACTACTTTTTATAGTAAATTAAAGAAACTGAAATCTCCTATTGATGATAAAGTTTTATTGGTTGAAAGAGAAAAAGAAAAAGTAGAAGTTGAAATTAATTCTTTAAGCGATAATATTAATGAATATAAAGAAGGAGTTACTGTTACTCTACTTAAGTTAAAAGCAGATAAAGAAAGATTACAAAATGAAGTTTTTAATCTTACTAAAAAAGTTGCTGAGTATGATAGTATAAACATTGAGCAGGAAATAAATGGTAATATAACTTATGATCTTATAGTAAAAAAGAATGTAGAGTTATTAGAAGAAATAGAAGAATATGATAAGAAAATTTTAAATATAGATGCATTGATTGATGACTTTGAAGATAATAAAATTAGAATAGCAGATTGGGAAAAGATAGACATTCAAAAAGAAATTGCTGAGCTAGATAAGTATGAAGCTGACATTATTCATGACGATAAAATCAAAGCTGGGATAGATAAATTAAAAGTTGGGTTAGTTGATAATGAATATTTAATTATAGCATCTGCAAAAAAAAGAAGAGAGAAAGTTGGAATTAATGTTGATATAAAAAAACTTCTTGAAAATATGGAGACATGCCCAACTTGTGGTCATGAAGTAGAAAAAGAATTAGTTCAGTCTTTAGTAAAAGAAAAAGAAGATGCTATTAAAGAATTAGATTTTCAAGTAGAAGAAGAAGTTGAAAAGACAGAAAAGATTGGTAAGAAGAACGATGAAATTGAAGCAGCTGTAACTAAACTTAATGGTATGCTTGTAGGCAACTTCAAAGTAATGGTATATAAAAGAGAATACTTAATTGGTATTGATACTAATATAAAGAAGACTGAAACTGAAAATCTCTTAATAGAGAAAGATATTAAATCTACAGAGAAAGCAAATAAAGAATTAAGAAATAGTATAAGTAAAACTGAAGCACAAGTAAAAACAAACAAAGTAGGATTAAAAGTTCCTGAGTATCATACTATATTCCTTAATGATCTTAAAGAGAAAGTAATAATTCTCAAAGAAGAGACAGAAGAGAAAAGATTAGATATTGAAAAGATTGATGTTCAAGCAAAGTCTTCATATGATAAAGGATATATAGACAATACATTAGAAACAATAAAGAAGTCTAAAGCAAAACTTAAAAGAATTGAAAAGAAGTTAAAGGATGCTGAAATAGAACAAAACCATTACAACGCATTACTTACAGTATTTTCAAATAAAGACTCTGGGTTTAAAAAGTTCTTTATTAATAAGATGGTTGGTATATTTAACGATAGGGTAAACTTCTATCTTCCGTTCTTTTTTGATGAGATCGTTAAGGTTACATTTGACAAAGATTTAAATGAAGTAATAAAGGTAGATAATGAGGAGGTTTCTTTTGCATCATTTAGTTCCGGACAGAAAACAAGATTTGATGTAGCAATTTCATTTGCATTATTCATGATGGTTAAGACATTCTTTTCAACTATAATTAATCTATTAGTATTTGATGAAATACTTGATAGGAATTTAGATAAGAAAGGTTTTAATTCTGTTTATGAAATAGTAGATAATTTAGGAAAGAATAATACAGTATTCGTTGTTTCGCATCAAGAAGCATATAAGGAAAAATTTGGGCATCATATAACAATTAAAAGAAACGATAAAGGATTTAGTTATATAAAGAAAGAGGTATAAGAAATGGAAGAGAGTGAAGCAAAAGATACTTTAGAACAAATGGCAAATAAAATTATGAACAAGTATAATTTTATAGATATAGTAAGTGATACGTTTGGAGCTGTTGTTTTAAAAGATGGAACTATGGTTAGACTTCTTCATAATTTTGAGGTTGTAGCAGAATCTTGGAAGATGTATAGTAAAGCACTTATTATGGAAGATGCTGAAATGATAAAATCAATACTTACAGTAAATACAGATGGTGGAATACTTGATACTGGAGATTGCTTAATTAATATAACTGATATACAAGTTATGTATCCAGTTTATAGAATTAATAAGCAGACCGATGAGCAACTCGAAAACGAACTAAGAAAAGAACAGGACTTACAAGATTTCTTTGGAGATCAGTTCGAACTATATGAATAAAAAAAAGACACTCAATTAAGAGTGTCTTTTTTATCTATGCTGTTTTAATATTTTTATTAACCTTTTCTTGAGTTTTAGTTGTCATTGTATTGGCAGGTGGCGGAGTAAGAGTTTTAGTTTTTTTCTTTAGTATTTTATTCTTCTGGTTATTTAATTTTCGTGCTTCAATTTCTTGTTTAGTTTCTGATTTTTTTATTTCTTTTTCAGATCCTGCTTTTGCTTTAGCCGCTTTTGCTTTATCGATTAACTCTTGTTGAACTTTTGTATCTTTATTTAACACAGCTTTTGAATAAGCGGGGAAATCAGCAGGTGTATAAGCTTGAATAAATTTTTTATTTGTGTTTAGTTCAGCATTATTAAGAACTTTTACTGTAGTTTCTTTTGCTACTGCACCGGCTTTTCCTGCAAGCTCTTTTCCTGTATCTAATACTTTTTTTGCATCTTTTGCAACTTCACTTTTTTTAACTTTGTCTAAAGCACCTTTTAAATTTTCTCCAGTTTTCTTTAATCTCATTCCTGTTCTTTCAAGCGCTTTTGCGCTACCAGCTTTTTTTATATTGCCTTCATATGTATTTTTTAAATTATCAAAAGTTCTTGTTTCCTTTTTGATTAAATTTAAGAATTTATCTTTTTTACTTGGGAGTGTAGTATCTTTCCATTTTCTTTCTAATGTTTCAATAGTTGTAAGAATCTTGTCTGCTTTTGCTGAAAACTCATTTTTAACGCTAGCTCCTTTTGCTTGTTTCCCTTCATCAAATTTATCTATACGTTCTTGAAAACCAGTCATCGCTGTTTCTTTATCTGCTTTAAAAGAATTAATGAAAAATTGAGGATTATTAGGTTTAGATGCGTCAGGTCCATCTAGTGTTTTAGTGTTTCCTGCATCTATAATCTTAGAAGTTGTATCTATCTTCTTATCTACTCTTGATTTAACTTGAGCAGGAGTTTCTTTAGGCTCAACTTCATCTGTTTCAGCACCTTTTTCCGAAGTTTCAGGTTCTGTTTTAGCACCTTTTTCTGAAGTTTCAGGTTCTGTTTCCGAAGTTTCAGGTTCTGTTTCCGAAGTTTCAGGTTCTGTTTTAGCTGACTTAGCTGCTAACAAAACTGTCTTCATTGCTTTTTTATTTAGGGTAGATGAAAGAGTTGAATTAGCAAAAGATGTTGTTCCTTCTGGAGGCTCTATTTTATGTGTTTTCAAGACAGCTTTTTCAGCGTCATTTTTCTTATGAGATGTTAAAACTGATATTGCTAATGCTATATCTTTAAGCCCTTCATCTTCAAGATCAGTAGGTTTAAGAGAACCTTCAGCGGCTTTTCTATATACTTTTTCTACTTTTCCTTTTTCAGCATCCTTAAGCAAAGCTGTAGCTTGTTTTCTAACTTCTATATCTTTCTTAAACTTCTTTGCATCAGCTACTTTAGAAATAGCAGAAGATAGTGTTTCAGTCTCAAATTTTTCATTTATTTCTTTATTCTTAATATATTCTGTAAAAGATACCATTTAGTTCTCCATCGTTATCTGTTTATTTTACCTTTACGAATTGATTTCCTAATCTTCTTACTTGACAAAAAAAGAATAATATTGTATAATTATTTAAGGAGTTTAATTTGAGTTATAATCACCTCCATCTCCATTCACATTTGGGATCTACCCTCGACGGAATAGGATCTCCAGACCAATATGCACAATTAGCAAAGGAAATGGGGCATCCTTCATTAGCAATTACAGATCATGGAAAAATGAATGGTCATTATGAGCATTATTTAGCTTGTAAAAAGTATGGAATAAAATCTATCTTTGGAGTTGAAGCATATGTTGAGTTTGAACTTGAGAGATATAAGGAAGTAAAAGGAAAACAAAAGAGGCAAAGAAATAAAAATATGCATCTTGTTCTCTTAGCGAAGAATGAAGTTGGATATAAGAATTTATTAAAACTAAACTATAAATCAAACTCAGATGAAAAACATTTTTATTATAGAAATCAAATAACAATTAAAGAACTGTTTGAGCATAAAGAAGGATTGATTGTAGGAACTGCTTGTATGGGTTCTCCATTTGCAAGATTATATAGAGATGAAGAAATTGAAAAATCAGAGAAACTATTTAAGCTATTTGTTGATAATTTTGGTGATGATTTCTATGCTGAAATTCAATTGAATGAAATTACTCATGGAATTGATAACTTTGAAGAAGGGCAAATCTCTGTTAATGAATGGATTATATCATTAGCAAAGAAATATAATGTTCCTATAGTATTAACAGGTGATGTTCATTATGCAAAGCCAGGATTAGATAAAATTCAAACATTAGCAATTGCAATTAGTCGTGGTGTTACTTTAGATGAATTAGATTGGGAATTAGAAGGAAAGAATTTATTTTATATGGACATTCCTGACTTTCATAGATTTAATAAAGAATGGGGCTATAATTACACGGAAACAGAGATTAACGAGTGGTGTGAGAACTCTCAACTAATTAGTGATAAATGTAGTTATAAATTCAAAGAAAGAAATAGGCTGCTGCTTCCTTCCCTTACAGACAATGACGATCAATTATTAGTAGTTGAAAGTATTAAAGGGTTAGTTGAAAAAATGGGAGTAAAAGAATGGGCTGATCTTACAACAGAATATAAAAAGAGACTATTAAAGGAAATAGAGATCTTATTAAGAAAAGGTTTCTCATCTTATATAATGATATTGTGGGATGTTTTTAATTTTGCGAAACGTGAAGAGATAATGAGAGGTCCCGCAAGAGGATCTGGAGCTTCATCTTTAGTTTTATATGCTTTAGATATAACGACATTGGATCCTATACATTACGGGCTTTTGTTCCAAAGATTTTTATCGGACGAGAGAAGTAGTGATGTAGTATTCGATTTTTTTATGGAGGCTGTATAATGGGAATGATAGGTGACCTTTATTGTGATGGAATAATAGAAGGTCAAGATTTAATGTTTGAATTTATTGATGCGTGGATGAATAATCCTGAGCATCAATGTTATATTGGTTCTATGGGAAAAGAAATTCTTAGAGATGATTTGAAGGAATTTATGAAGGAGGCCATGTGAAAAAGATATACAAGTATGAATTAGACATTGTAGATACTCAAGAGATTTTCATGCCAATAATCTACAGAACTTTATCTGTAGACGTGCAGTATGAGAAAGTGTGTATATGGGCATTAGTTAATATTGATGAACCATTATTTCCAAGGACGTTTCATATCTATGGAACTGGAAACTCAACTCCTAAAAACATAGATACTTTTAAGTTTGTAGGAACTGCACAAATGGCAGGTGGAGCATTAGTATGGCATGTATTTGAAGAAAGAATTAAGGAGATATAATGGGAAAGGAATTATTATTTTCAATTACTAAAAAGGACTTTACTCTTACTTGGTTTTCAGGTACAGGAGCAGGAGGTCAATATAGAAATAAACACCAAAACTGCTGTCGAATCAAACATAATGAAACAGGTATAATAGGAACTGGGCAGTCAAATAGATCTCAGGTAGCTAATCAAAGAGAAGCTTTTACAGGTTTAACCTCTAATCCTAAGTTTAAAATATGGTTAAATAGAAAGATATTTGAAATGGACTTAGATGTAGAAGAAGTTAATAAAAGAGTAGATGAAGAAATGAGAGAAGAAAATATACAAATAGAATATTTTTAGGAGATATAATGACAAGACATTTTACAGCAGATCAAGTAAAAGAAGCAGTATTTGAATGGGATGTAGAAACTGAAGAAGGTGAAAACCGCAGATGGTCCAGATCTAATTCTACTATTGTTAAGATGGAAGATGATAAATATTATGAGCTTGTTTGGGAAGAAGGTTTAACTGAAATGCAGGATAATGAATTCTATTCTCAAAGTTCTGAAGAATATCATCAGATCGAAGAAACAATTACAGTAAAAAAATGGGTGAAGGTAGTATAATGGAAAAAGAAATGGAAGTAACTTGTAAAGAATGTGATGAAGTTTTCAAAGCAAGATTTGATACAAAAATGGAAAATCAAATTCCTATGGGCTTTTGCCCTCATTGCCAGAAAATGGTAGAGGTTAAATCAAAAGAATTTACTCAGTTTTCTTCTTGACATAAAAAGAATAATTTGTTATAATTAATTATGGATAAAACAGCAAGAGACGAACTTAAGATAATTATAGCAGAATATGAAAAAAACTTCAAGAACTTAGATTACGAAGTAAATGAAGAACTTAGGAAGGCATTATTACTTGCTGAGTTCTCACAGAAAAATGTTATTGTTTCTGGAAGCGCAGGAACAGGTAAATCTACTTTTATAGATTTATTTAAAGCAAACACTAAGAAAAATGTTGTTGTTCTTGCTCCAACTGGAGTAGCAGCAGTCAATGTTAAAGGCGTAACAATTCATTCCTTCTTCAAATTAGCTCACGGAATTATTAATAAATATTCCGTAGTCTCATCGAACAGAGATGTAGTAAATACAATTGATGTGATGATCATAGATGAAATATCTATGGTCAGAGCTGATCTTATGGATGCTATCGATTATCAATTAAGAGTATTAACCGGAAACTCCGAAATACCTTTTGGTGGAATAAAAATTGTCGCTGTTGGCGATTTGTTTCAATTACCACCTATTGTGCAAAGAGGTTCTCCAGACGAGAGATATATAAAAGAAAATTTCTACTCTCCCTGGTTTTTCAGTGCTCCTGAGATTGGTGAATTTACTATTGTAGAACTAACTAAGATATACAGACAGCATGATAAAGAGTTTACAACAGTCCTCAATAAGATTAGAATTGGAAAACAGACTTGGGATGATCTTAATTTCATAAATAAAAGAGTAATCAAAGAAGAGAAGTTTGGAATTGATTATATTTATCTATCAACAACTAACAAAGTAGCTGATAAAATTAATAAAGAAAGACTTGATAAAATTCAAAAACCTTCAAAACATTATTATGCATCAGTATCAGGAGATTTTCCTTTTAATTCATATCCAGCGCCAGCTGACTTAGAATTAAAAATAGGTGCTCAAGTTATGATATTACGAAATAGTCCTTATTGGTATAATGGACAAATTGGAATTGTTGTAGGTTTATCTGACTTTTCAATTGATGTAATTCTTGATGGAATTAAATTCACTATGTATAAAGAAGAATGGATTTCAGGAGACTACGATTTAAAAGATGGTAGAGTTCAGTTGATTGAGAAAGGAAAGTTCAATCAGTATCCATTGAAGCTTGCATATGCAATTACAATCCACAAATCACAAAGTAAAACATATGATAAAGTATATATAGATTTAGGAAGTGGTGCTTTCAGTGCTGGTCAGACTTATGTTGCATTATCCAGATGTAAAACATTAGAAGGGATTGGATTGAAATATA
>Ga0307989_1000501_pt1 | contig 25543 bp, 21 predicted proteins | sample EllFjometagen185_FD_203164 | JGI IMG/M metagenome (GOLD analysis project Ga0307989, IMG submission 203164) | Marine microbial communities from Ellis Fjord, Antarctic Ocean - #185 | ecosystem: Environmental > Aquatic > Marine > Unclassified | place: Southern Ocean | collected 2014-10-08 | reverse complement strand
CCGCGTCGCACTTCGTGCTTCTCGCAATGACACAATAGGTGCCGCGTCGCACTTCGTGATTCTCGCAATGACAATGCGCGTTTGGTGTTTAGGAATATAAAAGAATGAGTTAAGTTGAATGAGATTGCCGCGCAATTCTTCGAATTGCTCGCAATGACAATGCGCGTTTTACAAACGCTCAATCCTTAACCTGTGGTTAAGGATAAAATTTTTCTTTGAAAAATTTATTTCAATAAATTCAACACACGATCTTTTAAACCCTTCACAACATCTTTTGCTTTACTTAAAACTCCTTTTTTCTCTTCTGTTTTTTGCTCGTATTTTATAATTTTCTTTTGCTTACTTCGTATTTCTTTTCTTTTTTGTTGTCTTGTTTTATTAATTACATACATATAATCAAAAGACTCTTGCATTGTTGTATTATCAACAGTCTCGAAGTCTTTTGTTCCCAAGTTTGTATTGTAAAACAAATCTGATTTAGGAATTTGAATATCATCAAAATTTATTTTATCACCAATATACTGACCATTATAGTTTGAATTATAAATTATATTTTTCTTATCTAATAAATAACTTTTCTTTGTTTGATTATCATTACCTTTAATTAAAGATATTTCTTCTGGCATATCATAAACCATTTCCTTTTTTAATTGACTATAATCAAAATCAGAATTATCACTTCCTTTTATTTTATTTATTCCTTTTGCTGTTTCGACTCCTTCTATTCTCTTTGGCTTATCATAACTTACATTATGTTCTGCTTTCATAATAAGCTTGTGTTTTTTCTTGTTTTTTTGTATATCATCTCCATATCTACTTAAAAACGTCCTATTATTCTTAACAATTGTTGGATCTTGTCTTCCATTAAAACATGATGTTAAAATCACTAAGCTGCATATTATAAGAGCGTTGAAAACTGAAATTTTATTTTGCATTTGGAACAATAAAAACGTCATAATGACCAGTATTAATAACTTTCTCTAAGTGTGTTTCTGCTTGTTTTTTTGTTGAATAAGGTCCCAATAATACTAAATATAAATTTTTATTAGAATCTTTAATTACTCCATTGGAAATCTTTTTATATTTATTTAAAGCCTTTTTGGCATTTTCTCTTATTTTATAAGCACCTATTTGAATATAGTATTGATTCCGTACAATTGCTTTCTTTCTTTTAAGGTTTACTGGAGTTTCTGCTTCAGCATTTAGTTTCATAACTTTTTCATTAGGTTTTCTTATTTTTACAAAAATTTCTTTATTTTTAGGTTTCTGACTATCATCATCATTTAAAACGACAACATTATTTTTGGATTTTTTAACTGTTTCTTGTTTTTTATTTTCTATTATTTCTTTTGACTTTTCTTGTTTTTGATTTTTATCAGGTTTTGTATTTATAACAACTTGCTCATCAGTGATTTTGTCAGCAAAAATATTATTGGGAATTTTTGGTGTTTTGATCAAATTTTTATGATGATCTTCATTTATTATTTTGATATTTGCTAATTTCTGCTGCTTATATAATTGTTGTTGATTGAAGGCCGGTATTGTTCTTTCTATATTACTAACTTTACCTCTTGAGTCTACTACTCTTATTTGTCCTTTTTTATAATAATTTTTGCTTAGTAAACATGAATTCAGCACTAGTAGTAAAAATATAATTTTGCCTGTATTTAGAATTTTACTGAACATTCTTTTTATAGAAATTTTATTTCTTTATGTAATGATATTTTTAATACCGGAAAAATCAATAAAAAAGGCGCTGCTATTTTGCAACGCCTTTTCTATATTTTTAAATTCGAAAAAATTATTCTTCTTTAGAAAGATCTTCACCTGTTTTTTGATCTACAGCTTTATAGCTTAATTTAGGTCTGCCTTTTCTATCAAAGCCTATTACTTTGATTTTAACTGCATCACCTTCACTTAGAATATCATCAACAAAATCAACTCTATAGTCAGCTAATTCACTAATATGAACAAAACCATCTTTATTACCAGCGATACTAACAAAAGCACCAGCGTCTATGATTTTAACTACACTTCCTTCATAAATTTGCCCAACTTCTGGTTCAAAAGAAATTTCGTCTATCATTTTAACTACTTCGTCCATTGCTTCACTAGTATTTGCTGTTATTCTAACAATACCATCGTCATCAATGTCAATATTGGCACCTGTTTTTTCACACATACCTTTAATTGTTTTTCCATGAGGTCCAATAATATCTTTAATTTTGAACTTAGGTACAGTTACACTTTTAACCTTAGGCACATTTTTACTAACTTCAGGACGAGTTTCTGCTATTACAGCATCCATTTTACCTAAAATATGTAATCTACCTTCATTAGCTTGCTTTAGGGCGTTTTGCATTATTTCTTCAGTAATGCCTTGGCATTTAATATCCATCTGTAAAGCAGTAACACCGTCTTTTGTACCAGCAACTTTAAAATCCATATCACCTAAATGATCTTCATCTGCCATAATATCTGATAATACAGTGTATTTGTCTTTTCCTTTAATAAGACCCATTGCGATACCAGCAACTGAGTTTTTAATTGGAACGCCAGCAGCCATTAATGCTAAAGATGCTCCGCATACTGTTGCCATAGAAGATGAACCATTAGATTCAGTAATTTCTGATACAATTCTAAGAGTATAAGGAAAATCCTTTTTCTCAGGAAGTACAGCACTTACAGCTCTATTAGCTAATTTTCCGTGTCCTAATTCTCTTCTTCCAGGAGGTTTTGGGAAACCAGTTTCACCAACTGCATAAGCAGGAAAATTATAATGCAATAAGAATGAATCACGTCTAGTAACTCCACTAATATGATCAATCATTTGCTCATCGTGGGAAGAACCTAAAGTAGCACTAACTATCGCTTGTGTTTCTCCTCTTGTAAATAAAGCAGAACCGTGAACTCTGAATGGTAAAACATCCACTTCCACTTCAATTGGTCTTACTTCATTAATAGCTCTTCCGTCTATTCTTTTGCTAGTTTCTAGAATTTGTACTCTTACGATTTCTTTTTCTAAGTTAGAAACAATATTTGCAACTTTATTCATTAACTCTGCATTTTCTGAATCTTCAACTAATTTTTCTTGTACTTCTTGTCTAAGAGCTTCAGCTGCATTGCTTCTTTCTTTTTTATCTAAAATTTTATAAACAGTAGCAATTTTATCTTTTGCATAGTCTGTAACTTTTTTTACTAATTCAGAATCATCGTCATCTGAAGTTATAATTTTTTCAACTTTACATTCATCTGCAAAACTACTTATGAATTTAACAATTTCTTTTATAGATTTATGTCCAAACATAACAGCTTTTAGCATTTCTTCTTCTGAAAGCTCTTTTGCTTCTGATTCTACCATTAAAATTGAATCATCACTACCAGCAACAAATAAATCTAATTTTCCTTCTTCTGCAAAAGGATTCACAGGATTTAATTCGTACTCACCATTTCTATATCCAACTCTTACTCCAGCAATAGGTCCTTGAAAAGGTGCTGGTGATATACTAAGTGCTGCAGATGCTGCGATCATAGCAACAACAGCAGGATTGCATTCTGGATCATAAGATAAAACTGTACAGTTTACATCCGTTGCATACTTATAATTTGAAGGAAACAATGGTCTGATTGGTCTGTCAATTAATCTTGAAGTCAATGTAGCTTCTTCAGATGGCTTTGCTTCTCTTTTGAAGAATCCACCAGGAATTTTTCCAGCAGCATATGATTTTTCAAGGTAGTTTACAGTAAGAGGCATAAAGTCAATTCCTGTTAGTTCTTTTCTGGATGTAGTGACATTAGCCATAACTACAGTTTCACCCATTCTTACGATCACTGTGCTAGCTTGACGACCTACTTTACCAGTCTCTAAACTTAATTTTTTTCCACACCAATCAATTTCTTTTTTTACAATATTAAACATCGTAATTTTCTCCTTTTTTTAATAAATTTATTTTTTTAATTTTAATTCTTTAATAAGCTTCAAATATCTTTCTTCTGATTTCTTTTTGAGATAATTTAAGAATCTTTTTCTTCTAGATACTAAAATTAACAATCCTTTTCTAGAGGAAAAATCTTTTTTGTGAGTTTTAGAATGTTCTGTTAAATTTTTAATTCTTTCAGTTATAACAGCGCATTGAACTTCAACTGATCCAGTATCTTTATCTTTGATACTAAATTTTTTAACTAATTCTTGTTTTTTTTCTTTTTTAATAGACATAATTAATTCCTTTGAGTTAAAACTCGATTTCGAGTTATTATTAATAAAAAATTAAACCGCCTCAAGGAGCAGAATAACTTAGAGATTAAATACTTTAATAGGTTTCATAATATTATCTTCTATTTTTGCAAAACAGACAATATCATTATGAAAAATACTCACTATATTTTTATTTGAAGATTTACACTTACAAGGAACACCGTTTCTCAATTTGTCAGCAATTGAACTGTCGACATCTATTCTTGGCATATCAGATAAAACTTCACCTATCGTAATTAAATAACCTTTCAGTTTGTCAAGGTTATCAAGTTCTTTTAATTTTTCAAGTGAAATTATGTTATCTTGATTGAAAATTCCTACTCTTGTTCTTTCTAGTTTTGAAATATATCCATATGTTCCCAATACTTTACTTAAATCTCTTGCTAGCGATCTAACATATGTTCCCTTTCCACATTTAACAGAAAACCTAGCAGTATTCTTATTTGTGAAGTTTAAAAATTTTAAATTGAATATATTTATTTTTCTTGCCTGCAATTTAACTTCTTGATTTTTTCTAACTAAATCACAAGCTCTTTTTCCTTTGATTTTAATTGCTGAGTAAATAGGCGGGACTTGTTCTATTTCTCCAATGAATTGAGGTAGACTTTTTAATATTTCTTCTTTAGTTGGGATTTTGTTTGAAGTATTTATAATTTCTCCTTCTGCGTCATGAGTATCTCTTTCTTCGCCAAAAGTTATTTCAAACATGTATTCCTTTTCATCACTCATGACAAAGCTAACAGTTTTTGTAGCTTCATTTATACAAATTGGTAAAACGCCTGTAGCTAATGGATCTAGAGTTCCCGCATGTCCAACTTTTTTTAAATTAAGGATTTTTTTAACATGATAAACTGTTTTTGCAGAACTAAAATTTAATGGTTTATTGATGTTTATCCATCCGTTTATTTTATGCATCAACTCCAATTGTTCTGTGTAGATTTACTTCTGCAGCATGAAGTTTTTTTTGTAAAAGCTCTAAACCTGGGTCTTCTTTTTTTTCAGCAATAGCTGCTTGTATTTTTAACAAATTAATTTTACCTTTTTCTATTTTAATTTGTTGTTTTCTTCTACGATCAATTGCAGAAACTACGGTAGAATATTCTGGTTCTAATGGTTCCAATGTTGGTAAAATCTCTGCAACAACTTGTATATCCTGAGGAGTTAAGTCTACAAAAACTTCTGGTATTTCTGACCTTTCTGGCATTTCTGCAAATTCTGCTATTTTGCTTAATGCTCCATTTATATCAACATCACTATTGTCACTTGGTATTAATAATTTTTGAGCTTCTGTGACTTTTAAAAAGTTTTCCAATCTTGATTTTTTTAATGAACCATCTACTTCTCTTTTTATTTGATCTTGAATTATTTCTTTTGCTACACGAATCTCATCTTCTATTGCTTTAAGATCTTTTCCTGTTCTTTCCGCTTCTTTTGTTGCTGCATTAAACTCTTTTTCTACTCTTATACGATATCTTTCTGTTACCGCTGAACCTTCTTCTGGATTTTTTGCCTCTTCTACCTTTTCTTCTGCAATTTCCTTTTTTATTAAACTCCTTTTTGCTATTTCTGCTACTTCTGATAATTCTTTTGGATATTTTTGTATAAATTTCATTTTTTCTATTGCGTGTCGAGCTTGAATTTCTCGATCTTTTTCTCCTATTTTTTCTAATTTTTCTTGTAATTCCATCATTCCCACTGAAGTACGTCTACCTTTTATTTTTTGATCAACAGTTTCTTGCATTTTTGTTGTTTCTTCTTCGATTAAGTGTTGCTCTAAAGGTATACCTTTTTTATCTGCTTTTCCTCTCTCAACACTTAGATTTGCTTGTCTTACAAGACTAAACCTTGGTCTTAAAACTCCATCTCCAGGTGTGAATGTTCCACCAGCTGTAATGTGTCTACTTTTATATTGTTTGCTATAACCTACTAAACCACCTCTACTAGTTACTCTACCTTTACTCCACCATCCTGAGAATACATTTCTTATACCTACAAATGGTCTTAATAAACCAGCTCCAGCAGTAGTTGATATATTTCTTTCGTGTTGATGAAAATCTTTTACACCGTCAGCAAAAGCTTTCATTCTTTCTCTATCTTGTCTTTGTTTTAATAGACCTTTCTCAAAATGCATATGACCAAGATTTTCACTACTACTGTCTCTTTCTAAACCTAAACTCATTTTTGCTTCTGCTTCTTTTTTTGCACTAATAAAAGCTCCTTTTCTTAGCGCTGCTCCTCCTTTTTTACTTTTTGTAACAACACGTTTCGTACCATCTCGCATTGAATCGGTTATAGCTCCCGCGCCTCCGGCAAGATGTTTATCTGCCCAACCTGACATTCTCTTATTTACTTCTGTATGTAATATATCACGACCTGTTTCATCTAAACTTTTATATTTACTAAATGAAGTTGATGGAGCTCTAACTTCTGATCCATAACTCACACCCTGTGCTGATAAATACTCATTAGTTTCTTTCACTACTTTGCCAAGCTTTGTAAAGTATGCTTTTTGACTTCTATCTTCTAATGCTCTTTCTATACGATGATCTACTGAACTAAAAGCAGTTCCTCGTTCTGCAAATGCTTCTCTTGAAAGCTTACCAAGTTTTTCTGAATTACTATCAACATATTTTCCTAATCCTACTCCACTTAGACCTTGTTCCTTACCTTCTCTTTTAGCTCTATGTGATCCCAATACTCGATGTTGAACAAATTCTTCTAAATCTTTTCCTTCTTTACCTAAAGATTTACCTTGAGTTTCAGCAACTTTGATTAAATTATTAGCTTTACGATCTTTTTTAAAATTATATATAGCAGGACCAATGCCATTGTAACCAGGTATAGCGCCAGCACTCAGTATATTTGCTCCTCTCATAACTCCTCTTGCTACAACATTCTTAGCTATAAACAATCCACCAGTTTTTAAACCAGAGGCCATTTTTCCTCCTATCCAGCCACCTACCTTTCCTGTTAATTTTCCCACAGAACTAGGTGTGTGATCTTCAGATATACCGCTATTATGCCTTCCTCTTGGGCTAGGATGAAGATTCTCTCCCCAAACGTCAAGTAATGCGGCAACAATTTCATTAATTTTCCCAATAAGTAATTGGAAAAATTTAATTGCTAAAAACAATAGAACTATTTCAACTATAAATTCGATAAAACCCATACTTACTTCTGTTTTCCAAACTTTTATACCAAGAGAAAACCACTCTACTACCATTCCGTCCAAACCACTTATAGCTTCTAACAATGGCATTCTGCATGTCTTTGCTGCGACTAAATCATGTAATCTTGATTCGATAAAACTAACCATCAAATAAAGTAGTAAAAATAAAAATATTATTTCAGCGCATCTTGCAGATAAAAAGGTTAACCATTGTTTAAATAAGTGTTGAGTTTTTTCAAATAAGAAAAAAGTTATAAAAATTGGACTTAGTGATAATGCTAATGTAATTTGTACAAAAGCTATGATATATGGAAATGTTGCTTTTATAAGCACGATAATAAAATAAAATGTTACAATATATATTAATATTACGACAATAAATCCATACCACGCACCAAAAAGTAGACCTATAACTTTTAAATTATAATTTTTAGAGAAAATAAAATCTATTATTTTATCAATGAATGTAAATTTTCCTTCATTACTAAAAGCATTAAAAGAATTGCCAAATAATACTGCATCACTAATCTCTCTTAATGTCGCTATTACTGTACCCATTCCATCAACAAAAAAACCAACAAATATATCATTAAAAAGGGACCAACTTCCTGGTGAAGTCATCGTTATAACAAAAGCAATTTTTAACAATCTTACTAAAAATTCTTTTTGACTAATTTCTGTTGTTCCAATCATTATAGAAAAACCTAGTAACATAATATAAGCTATAAGACTTACATTAACCAATTCTATAAAATGACTATCTCGAACTATATTTTTGTAAAGAGTTTCTAAAACACCACCTTCTCTCTTTTGGGTAGATTCATTAACTTTCCCTGCTAATGCATTTTCAAATTCTTCAATAAGACCCGCAAAAGAACCTTCGCTCTCTTCTCCTACCCCTTTTAAAAAATTAACTTCGTATCCCCCCTCGTTATCTGAATAGTACCTATCTAAAATTATTAATTTAATTATTTCACCTTTTTCAATATATGTTCTTTTGTTATCCTTTTTTGTTTCTATATCTTTTATAAATGCTGATGTATAATATTTAAAAATACGTTTATCTATTTTTACGCCATTTTTTAATTCATAACATTCATTATTAACTTGCTGATATTCTCTTGGACATCTATAACATAGATTGACGTCATCGTCATCGTCATCGTGTTCTAAACTAGATGGACAATAATTTAAATCTCTTAAAACTAAATGAGTTATAACATTTCTTATCTGATTTCCTTCAGGACCAAAAAATCCTATGTATAATCCCATCCCCCCATGAATCCAACATTCTGTTTGATCTGGGGAACTTACATCCTGTTGTGTTATTGTTTTATCTATATTTTCAACGTACGCTACATGATTTTTTATATAGTAAAAAAGTGTATTAAGACCACCAGTATTATTAACGTCACTTCTATTTTTATTCATACTTGTAGTATCGCATAAATCATTCTTTGCAACTGCATCTTGATGACCCAAGGTCGGTAACCACTTTCCTTCGATTTCTATTTCAAATAATCCACCGTTAGTTCTATATCCTGTATTTGTCCAATTTATTCTTTCTCCTGTTTGATACCCTCCGCCTGTTGCTAAAGGAGTCTGTGGACCTTGCTCAGCACTTACAGAAACCGACATTCCTCCAAAATCATTAGGTTGTATACATTGATCTGGGCCATTACAACTTATTAAACAAAGAATTACAGAAAGAAAGATGAAATGAAAAATGATTTTTTTAATATTTAAAAAGATGTTCATATACTTAAATATTTTTCCCCTAAAAAAATGGTACCCGCGGCCGGACTTGAACCGGCAAGGACCTAAATCCCACAGATTTTAAGTCTGTTATGTCTACCATTCCATCACGCGGGCATAAGATGCTGGTTATCTCTCATATAGAGTAAGAAATTATGAAATAAAAAGCAATAAGTTTAATGGCTTTATATTATATAACAAAACCCGTAAATATTTATTTTTTACGAAAAGTGAATTAATTGTAACTAACTATATTCTCGTTCAATCCGGTAGCGATTATTCCAGATCTTAGCGTTTCTATTTCTCCATACTCGCTAACTTGTTTTATAAATTCAGCGATTTTTTCTTCTCTAGCTTCAATTTGAAATATCATTATATTGCGTCCTGTAAAAATAGTTGCTCCTCTTGCTTGAGAAATTGCACTCATAATACTAGATAAATGAGGATTCGATGTTTTAATTTTTACCAAACAAAGCTCTCTTTCTAAATATTCATCAGCAACCAAATTTATAACTTTATATACATCTTCCATTGCTTCTAGTTCTTGACAAAGTTCCCCAACTCTACTTCTATCTCCTGTAATATAGGCTGTTGTTCTGTGAATTTTGTTTTCACTATCAGCAGCAGACAAAGTTAAACTTTCTATATTCATTCCATTATCGGAAAAGAATTTAGTAAACCTTGCTAAAATTCCTTTTTTATTTTCAGCAGTAATAGAAACTAAGCTTTTTTGATTTTCTGTGTTTTCCATTTTTAATCCTTTTTATTAATAGTTTGTTCACGAAGTTTTATATGCAATTCTTTTAATTGTTCTTCTGAAACTTTAGAAGGAGAACCCATCATTAAATCTACGCCCCTTCCATTTGGAGGAAAAGGTATAACTTCCCGTAAATTTGGCTCGTCTAAAATTAACATAAATATTCTATCAATACCAAAAGCACAACCACCATGTGGAGGAACTCCATATCTAAAAGCATTTATCATTCCTCTAAATTTGTCATCCACAGTTTCTTTTGAATAACCGACAAGTTCAAAAGCTTTATACATAATCTCTGGTTTGTAATTACGAATTGCACCACTACATAATTCATAACCGTTACAAACACAATCATATTGATTACAAACTATATCTAGAAGATCTTTTTTATTAAACGCTTCCATTCCGCCTTGTGGCATTGAAAATGGGTTATGAGCAAAATCTAATTTTCCAGTTTCTTCATTAATATCATAAAGAGGAAAATCTACAATCCAACAAAATTTATATTCTTCTTTTTTTATTAATTCTAAATCTTTTCCTAATTTAATTCTAACTTTTCCAGCAAGTGAGGCTGCATCGTTTTCTTTAGCGCATGAGAAAAATACTGCATCACCATTTTTTAAATTTGCAGTTTGTTTTAATTTTTCTAATTTTTCTGAATTTAAGAATTTAGCTACAGGACCTTTTACTTCTCCATTTTCAGAAAATATAATATAACCCAAACCTTTTGCACCTTCTGAAATTGCAAAATCAATTAGTTTATCAAAAAAGCTTCTTGGCTTAGATGCTACTTGAGGAGCCGGAATTGCACGAACAACCATACCCTGCTCTACTGATTTTGCAAAAACAGAGAAATCTGAATCTTTGAATATCTCACTTACGTCAGAAATCTCAATTGGATTTCTTAAATCTGGTTTATCGATACCATATTTAAGCATAGAATCTTTATAAGTAATATGTGGAAAATGCGGTTCTGTAACTTTCCAATTTGAAAATTTAGTAAATGTATTATAAATCAACTTTTCCATTTCATTGAAAATATCTTGTTGTTCAACAAATGACATTTCCATATCCAATTGATAAAATTCTAAAACCCTGTCAGATCTTCCGTCCTCGTCTCTAAAGCAAGGAGCAATTTGAAAATATTTATCAAATCCAGAAATCATTAACAATTGTTTAAACTGCTGAGGAGCTTGAGGCAAAGCGTAAAACTTTCCAGCATGATGACGGCTTGGAACTAAAAAGTCTCTAGCGCCTTCTGGAGAAGAGCAAGTCAACAAAGGTGTCTGAAATTCATTAAATCCCATTCCTTCCATTTCCTTTCTTACAAATGAAATTATTTTAGAACGAGTACAAATATTTTTGTGCATTCTTTCACGACGAAGGTCTAAATATCTATATTTCAAACGTAATTCTTCTGGGGTTCCTTGTGTTTCATCGTTTACTTGAAATGGAAGTTGATCACACATACTTTCAACTTCAATGTTTTCTAATTTAATTTCTACTTCACCTGTATTCAAATCTTTATTCAAAGTTTCATTTGGTCTTGCTGCAACTTTTCCTGTAATTTTTATGACTGATTCTAAATTTATATCTGATGCTTGCTTAACTAAATTATTATTATTATCCACATCAATTACACATTGAGTAATTCCGTAATTGTCGCGTAAGTCTACAAATAAAAGACTTCCGTGATCTCTAATAGAATGAACCCAGCCTGATAATTTGACTGTTTGACCAATATCAGAACTTCTGAGTTCATCGCAAGTATGGGTTCTATGTGGATGCATTATAAGATTAATTTAATTAGTTAATAAAAATGAATTTAGTTCAACAAGACTCTTCGCCTTGTCCTTGAAGTTATATAATAATTCATTATTTAAATCTACTAATTTTTTGATATCATTGTTTACTAAGGCAACTTTTGCTGGTTGGATTTCTTTATCAATAATATCATCTCTTAATTGAAAAGCTTGACCAAAATTTTCTGCGAATTGTAGTAATAAATTTTTATTTTTCTTATGTGCATTTCCTAAAATACATCCCATTTCAATACTCGCTGTAAACAGTTTACCAGTTTTAAGTTTATTAATTTCCTTAGCTTGTTTTGTATTTTTTAATTTTCCTGATTTTTCGAATTTTAAATCCATGTCTTGCCCTAAACATAGCCCCTGATAACCCGCGGCTTGACTCAATGCTTTGATTAATTCACATTTGTTTTCTGAAGAAGTATTTCTTAAAGAACTTAGAATTTCAAAACTTAAAGTTAAAAGAGCGTCACCTGCTAAAATTGCAGTTGCTTCATTATATTTTTTATGACAACTCAATTGTCCCCGGCGATAATCGTCATTGTCCATTACCGGAAGATCATCATGAATCAAAGTATAATTATGTAAAAATTCAACAGCACAAGCTGCTTCATAAATATCTTCATTTTCAATATTAAATAATTTTGCTGTTTCAATTACTAAAAATGGTCTTAATCTTTTTCCACCTGAAAAAAGACAGTAACGCATCGCATCACCTAAAACATTTTTATTTTCTGGAATAAGTTGATTAATTTTTCTATCAATGATTTTTGCAACTTTTTTTAATTCAAACATTTCTCAATTTCCTTAAATGTTATTTTTCCCTGTCTAATAAATTTTGTTTTGTTTTCACTACAATCTAAAACGGTTGAACCTATATTACTTCCTTTAATGTCAGAATCAATTATAAGATCAAGTTTATTACCAAAATACTCTCTGACCTCTTGAGCAGTTGTTGAGCTTTGTTTTTCAGAAATATTAGCACTTGTTACTGCTATTGGTTTATTAAATTTGTTTAATAATTCAAGACAAAATTTGTGATTTGGAATTCGAAATCCCAAAGTGTCTGAATTGATATTTAAAAATTTAGACAAATTTGTATTTTGCTTTTGTTGTAATATTAAAGTTATTTGACCTGGAATAAATTGTTTTGATAAAATATCCGCACATTCATTAAAAACTAAATATTTCTTGGCTTGTTTAATATCACGAAAAAATACAGCAAGTGGTTTTGTATAATCTCTGTTTTTTAAATTATAAATTTTTTGTACGGCAAGATCACTTGTAGCATCACAGCCTAACCCATAAATCGTATCAGTTGAAAAGGAGCAAACTCCTTTGTTTTGCAGAAATTTAACTGCTTCATCAATTATCATTTTCTTGTTTTTTTATAAATAAGATATTAACTTTAGTTCTAATTAGTAACTTTAATAAGAAAAAATGACAAAACAACAAGATTTTAATTCAGCTCCCTTCTTGCGCAGAATTATAGCATTTGTGCTTGATATATTTGCTGTATATGTTTTAAGGGTATTTTTAGCACAAGCATTGATTCTACTGTGGTTAAAAAAATATGTAATCCTATTTTATCATGATTTTGAATTTGTTTTTAATAAAAGTTTTCATTTAACAGAGCTGAATTCAATACACATATCTTTTATTAAACAACATGAATTGTTTTCTAAAGGTTTAATTTTTATTTTTTGTATTATGACAATAGGATTTATATATAATTTTCTATTTTTAAGAAGCCGCTTATCAGCCACTTTGGGACAGAGAATTATGAGATTGTTTGTAATTACAAAAAAGAAAAAACAAAAATTAACTTTTTTACCTGCTTTATCAAGATCTTTTTTTGCTTGTTTGCCATGGCTTATAATTTTTACTACATTAGCATATCAGACTATAGCAAACATAGGATTTATGGCCCCCTTACTTAGACAAGTTTTTTTAGGACTAGTATTTGGTGTCATGATAATATGGTATGATAGTTTTTTTATTACCAAAGATTTGTTATTAATGCATGATATTATTACTAAAACTAGACTTGTTACAGGCGTAGCAAATACGGGAAAGAAAAATAGTCTACTAAAAAGTCTTTTTCCAAATTTTAAAGAAATGTTTTTAAATATAAAATCTTTCACAAAACAAAATTTAGAACAAGTTAAGAAAATTAAAGAAGATTATAAAAAAGAAAAAGGGAAAGGGAAAGGGAAAGGGAAAGATAAGAGAAAGAAGAAATAAGGTCGAATGAGGTTGTTTCCTAGCGCTTCGACAGGTTCAGAAACTAATAATTTTATTTAAACAAATTTTATCCTTGAAATTGCTTGTCTATTACTTCAACCAATTTTTCAAATTTATAAGGTTTTTCTACAAAATCTTCACAACCTGTTTCTAATTGAATTTTTTCTTTATTAAAACTATCAGCTGTTAACATAATAAATTTTGTTCTTTTTAACTCTTGTATTGGTTTAAGTTTTTTAATAAGATCTACTCCTGAAATTCCATCATTTAAATTTATATCCATAAAAACCAAGTCTGGTTTTTCATTTATCGCTTTTGTAATTACTTCATTTCCATCAAATATTTCAATTACATTTTTAGTAATAAATCTCTGAAGCAATTTTCTTAAAATTATTAAATTGGGAACAACATCATCTACTATCATTATTTTCTTCTCAGGATATTTACAAAAAATTTCTTTTATCTCTTGCCTTGCTTCTTTATATTCTTTTGATTTTCTTACTGGAGCCTTTTTTAATCTCTCCATTGGAAATTCTAAAACTATAGTTGTTCCAACGCCATATTTACTATCTAGTTGTAAACTACCATTATGAAGCTCCATCATCTTTTTACTTAAAGGCAATCCTAATCCAGTACTATCATTTCTTTTGATTCCTTCTTTTGTTTGACCATATTCTTCCAATACAACTTGCAAATCTTCTTTTTTAATTCCTTTGCCACTATCTATAATTTTTACAAGTAGCTTGGTTTCAAATTTATTGATAAATTCTATTTCAATTTTTATAAAACCATTATCATTAGTAAATTTAATTGCATTGGATAATAAATTTAAAATTATTTGTCTGATCTTTTGTTTATCAGCAAAAAGCCAAGGAATTTCATATTTTGGTTTAAATAAAATTCTTATCTTTTTATCATTAGCTTTTAACTTTAACATTTTACAGCAAAGATCTATAACATCTTCTAAATCAAAATTTTCTTCACACAAAACTGTTTTTCCTTGTTCAAGTTTTGACATTTCTAAAATATTATTTACGAGCTCCAGCAAGTGTTCTCCTGCTTCGTAAATTATTTCTGCGTTTTCTATTGAATTTTTCTTTGCTTCATGATCGCTTAAAACATCTTGAGAAGCTCCCAAAATAGCATTAAGAGGAGTTCTTAATTCGTGATTTAAATTGGCAAAAAATAATGATTTTGCTTCAAACAATCTTTCTGCTAAATTTTTTTCATTCTTTAATTCAGAATAATTTTGAATATGTTCCAGCTGGAAAAATAAATCATTTATTTCTGAAGAAAATATTTTTGGAAGTTCAAATGCTTTATTTTTTATTGAAGTATTTTTAATAATTGGATTTATGATTTTGTTTTGAAATAAATAAATAAGAGAAGTTAAAAATAACTGACTGTATTTATTTTCTTTTTCTAATTCTAAAATTTTTCTTTCTAAATCCTTTGTATTATAAATGTCTCTTTTAATGCCTATTAAAATAATAAATGGATACTTTTTAGATTTACCATAAAAAATATAATTTGTTCCTTTGAAAATTAGTGATTCTCTTAAAACACCATTTTCTTTTTTTTCATAAGAAATATAGTCTACCTTATTTTTCAACTCACTTTTGTCTTTTTTACTATACTCAAACTTCTCATTGGAATGTAATATAAAATCAAAATTTTGATCTAAAACCAAAAACTCGTAATCTTCTAATCCCAACTCCTTTTGTAAATCATTTCTCAAACTTGAAACAGTTAAACCCGTTGTTACTATTCCTATAAATTTATCGTATCTATTTGTTACACCGTATCCAACAGATATTACTGGGACTTGACCCTCTTTGTCTTTAGTAATACCAATATCTGGTTTTGCAATATGCATTTTCCACGGCTGTTTAGGGGCTAAATCTACCCACTTTCTTCTTTTAGCAGTGATATGTATTTGTTCTGTTATAATACCATCTGTACAACTTGCTATTAAATAACCTTTTGGATCAACAAAATCAAATAAAATATGAGTTAAAAAATCAGGACGAGATTTTTCTGTTATTTCTTTTATGTCCAATAAAATCGAAGCAATAGTAGCTGGATCATTCCTACCTTTTAACATTATTTGGCCAGCTATAAAGTTAGCATACAGTTCCAAATAGCTGAAACTATTATTTATTATAGAAGAAAACTGTTTCATTTTAAGAAAAATTCGTTATTATAGATGAATATAAATTTATACAAACAAATATTACTTTTCAATGTTTTTTAAAATTAAACAACCTAATTCTGTGGCTGAGAACTATGATGTTTATTATAGACATGGCACTGAATCAATTTATAACAAAAGATTTGAAAAGCATTTAAAAACTCCAATAATGGAAGATCTTTTAATTCATAAAATCATAAAAAAATCTATATTAAAATCAAAAAGTAAAATTATCAAAATATTAGACCATGGCTGTGGAGACGGAAGGTTTAATTTTTTATTTGAAAAAATAGCAAAAAAATATTCGAATATAAAATTTGAAATAATATCCTATGATATTTCTCGTGTAGGTTTTCAAATTATGTCTGAAAATCTTTTAGAGGATAAGTATAAGTTTACCAAGATAAATGGTGTACTAAAAAAGTATAACCATTATAAAGATGGAAATTTTGCATACAATATAGGAAGTTTTAAAAAAGATAATTTAAGTTTTAAATTAGTACATGGTAGTGAACATGACGATCCTAAGTATACAAAGAAATTCACAAAAAACGTCAATATAACAATGTCAATGTTTGGTGTTTTCTGTAATATGCCTTACAGGAAAAATAGAATAACAACTTTAAAATTTTTCAATCAAATAACCACTGACTCTATAATTGTGACTGTTGTAACTCCTAAGATTTTTCAGAAAGAAGCTAATGCATATACTTTAATGAAAAAACATGGCTTAAATCTTGGTGATGCTATTGAAGAAGGAGATTTTTACTATGCTATAAATAATGCTGAATTTTCAGCTGATAGTGTAAGAAACCAAGAACCAGTTTTAAATTTTGGACATGGCTATACTAGTTTTGAATTGAAAGATTACGCCAAAGAATCTGGATTATTAGAAAATAGCGAAATCTTTATAAATACAGTAAAATTTCCAACTAGATTTACTAGCAGAATACAATCTTACATTGATATGCTTTTAGTAAAATTTCTAAACAAATTCTTTCCTTGTGGTTTTTGGGACAAACATGTTCATTATCTAGGTTTAATTGTTTCTAAATAACACTTCTTGAAGTTTTAAAATATTCGCGATTGAAAGAAAGATAAAGAAATAGGAACAATTACTCAGATGATAAGAAGATATGAAACTGAAATTTCAACAATTCCATTTGACAGATTATACAACTTTGCAAATATTCTTAAATGTTCAATTGATTATTTTATAAATGGATTTGAAGATCATTACCAAAAACAACGGTTTCAATCTACCGGAACAAAAACAATTAACCTTTCTATCGAAGCACCAGCAAATTTTAATGAAAAAGAGTTGAATGATTTAAATTTGGGGTTTGTTAAGATTAAGGATTCTGGGGCTAGGGAGAGGGTTGTTGAACTGGTTGGGAAGCTGGGGAGGGTTTCTGTTGAGAAATAAATTGCTGTGTCCATCTATGCCAAGGCTTCGGTCGACAGGTCGACAGGTTCCGGTGACCCACACCCTCCTTTGTCATCTCAGGGCTTAATGTTTCTTTGAGCAAAGCGAAAGTAGAAATACTTAGAACTCGTGATCCAGTTCTTTTTAATAAATGGATCCTGAAATAAATTCAGGATGACATAGTTAAGAAAAAGACTAATCTATCATTTCTATTTTTGATATTATGTAATTGTTTAAATTCGTGAAATTTTTAATATTATCTAATATTCCCATAAAACCAGAAATCATGTTTATATTTTCAATTAATTTCTCTTTTTCATAACATTTATCATTAATATTATTGAGACTCTTGCTACCATTATATAATTTTAATATATTCTTAGTTTGCGAATTCTTATTTAAAGAAATTTCTCTTTGTTCTTCTTTGCATTCTTCTAATAATTCTTTTGTCCATTTATAATCTTCTATTAGTTCTTGTTTTTTTATTAAAGGTGTAAAATCTAAATCCTGATTATTAAACAAATATCTAAATTTATAATTATCTGCAAATAAGTCTGAAATGAATCGTGTTGAATCTAATTTATTAATTCTACCTTCAATTCCACCCACAGCAGGTCTGTCACCTTTTCCAACTTTGATTTTTTCATATATTTCATTATGCTTATATTTTAAAAAAACGAATAGAATCAGTAAAGGACTAATAAAAACCAAATATTCTTTTTCATCCTCATTTAAAACAAAGATACTTTCTATTTCTTGTAAACAATCATTTTGGCTTCTTAAGCTAAAGTTAAAAAAATTGCTTAAATCTGAAAAACTCTTTTCAAATAATTCATAATAAAACCTAGAATACAAACTACTTTTTTTAAAAATAAATTTTGCATAATCTTCATAGGTTGGATCTGCTAGTTTTAATTTATAGCTAAAGAATTTCTTTAAATACATTTCCGCATCAATATCTCCATAAAAATTTTGAATTATTTTACACAAAGAATCTGAATTAATTGCTAAAATAAAAATCACATTCTTTACATCAAAAGTATGTTTAATACTTTCAAGTAATTCGATTGTATAGCTTGGCCTGCATCTATCTAATTCATCAACAAAAACTATTAATGGCTTTTCTTCTCCAACTTTAGACAACTCTTTTTTAAATAGTTTAAGCTCTTGCTCTATATCTTTCTCTTTATTAGATAATTTTATAAGTGAAGCCAATAAGATCTCTGGATATTTTATAAAAATATATTTTCTCAAACATTCAATATTTGGAACAAAAATCATTATATAAGATATTAAACCAGAAATAAATGCATGAACTACGGTGATCTCATTTTTTAAACTAATACCTATAATAAAAACTATAAGCCCAGTTGTAATTTTAGCAAAATTACTAAATATCAGTCTTTGCCACCATTTTTCTTTTAGTTTACAATTTTTTTTAAATCTTTGATAAATCCAACCAAAGGACTATTGTTCTGAAAATCATTTTTATAAGCATCAAATAACAGGCATTTATAACCACTCTCTATAACTTTAGCATCTTTCTTGTACCCCTTTTCTAGGGCATTTTTAAACTTTTGTACAAAACAACTTTTGCCCAAACCCCAGTCTGCATCAATTGCAATGACACAACCATTTCTATCCTTGAATTCATCTTTATTTCCCCCTACTTCTTTCTCTTCTTCCTGTCTTTTTGTAATTTCTTTTATTAAATTCGCCAATTTTACGGCAAAAGGAAATCTTTTTAATGTGTCTTCCTTAAAAGTTTTAGTGACAATGTTTGTTGTCTGTTCTTTGGTTTGTTTTTTTATCATCATTCCTCCATTATCCGTTTTATTAACTCATGAAAATTTGTAGGACAGATTTTACTCTTAGAAAGCTCCTCACAATTTTGAACTGCTGCTAAAATTTGTTTGTTTGTTTTTTCAAATATTCTTTTGTCTTTCTTAAAATCCTCTTGATGAATCTTCTTGTCATTGTTATAAAGATGTTTTTTAACTTTTTTAACTAGCTCTGTTTTCGAAATTTTATTTATTTTTTCAAAATGTAAAGCTAACCAAATCTCAAAATATGGGTCAAAAAATATTTCTTTAAAACCATATTTTTTCTTAATTAAACAAACCTCTTTGTACTGAATTCTTTCTTCTTTACCCTTTAGTCTGTCTTTATCATACAAACAATAAATCTCATCATATTCAAAAGCTGTATCTTTATATTCAAAATAAATTTGTTCAGCTTTTTTGAATAAGCCAAGTATGTTTCCACCTTTTCCTTTTTCAATTTCGAAACGTGTTTTAGGTCTATATTCGTGCCTAAGTTTATTTAAATAAACTGGACAAGAAATTTTATCTTCACAAAGTATTAAAATTCTTTTTCTTTCAGACATTAGTTAACCCCATCAATAAAAACATAAGGCTTACCACCATATCTACCAGCGTTATATTGATTTTCTTTAGAATCTTTTTTCTGTACTCCACCAAAACTTACCAGATTGTACAAATTACTACTCTGATCTTTTTCTTTGTCTACAATATAGATCTGATCTTTTCTAAATAACTTTAAATTATTACTTAAAAACCTAGTATTATGAGCTGTAAAAACTAACTGAGCATTATTTTTATTCTTTGTCTTATCTTGAAGAAGTTTTATTAAAAAAACCACAATATCAGGATGTAGACTTGTATCTAATTCATCAAAAAATATTGTTAAACCTTTGTCTAAAATATTTAACCAATCTCCAGCTAATTCAAATACCTTTTGGGTACCTTTTGACTCTTCGGTCAATAAGTTTAACGATTCATAACCATTGCTACCAGTAACTTTATGTTTGGTATAAATATCAAAAACCGTAATATTTTTTATTTCTTGAGTTGTTTGATTTTGAAGAGATACCTGTTTTTCACTTAACTCTATATCCTTAATAGAAAAATCAGCTGCTTGAAGAAAATCTAACACCCTATCTTTTTCTTTTCCTCCTTGCTTTATTTTCTCTATTGTAACACCTCCATTTGTAGTTCCTTTGGGAAACACAAATAATTTTTCAATAAACCATTTATAGACACTTTCAATAATCTCCATTTTTACATAATTCTCAGATGCTAATTTTGATAAAAATAAAGAATTGTGTCTTGTTTGAGAGATTAAATTATTGGATTGTTTTTTTAATTTTTGAGCTAATTCGACCTTTTCATTAAATTTATATTCATAGGAGTCTTTGTCTTTTAATATTCTTTTATACAAATATTTAAAACTCTTTTCTTTTTCACCTTGGATACTCAATGTTTCTTTATAAACTTTAAATTTATCTGCTACAAAATTAAATAAACATCTAATTTTTTCTTTTTCTTGTTCAACTATAAAATCAATTTCAAACTCAGAGGGTTTAGTAAGTGTTTCTTTATTTAATTTAAAAGAATTCAATAAAGCATCGTTAGCTATCCGATCCTCAGGCATACCGTCACTAGGAGCTTTTTTAATAAACTCTCTTACAAAAAACAAAGCTTTTATTAAATTAGTTTTCCCACTGGCATTTTGACCATAAATAACAAGACTATTTAACAAATTCAAATCTTTAAACGTAGTATCAAAAAATTTTCCTTCATCTTCTTTATCTACAGATTGAGTTAATTCTAAAGAGATATTCTTAGAATCTTTGTAAGATTTATAATTTTTTACAGAAAAATTAATTAACATATTTTTTACTATTTTATTAGAATAATTTCTATTATATAAGAATTTTTCTTAAATACAAGAATAAATTCTATGTTTTTCTTTAAAAAGTATTTTTTTAATATAAATAGAAAATATCCAAGTTTTTATATTAACAAGTAAATTTTAAACAAATCCAAAGAGGTTTTGTTTGTAGTAATATTTTAAATAATTCTTTTTACTCTCCATGCATCAACTTAACCACCTCGCTAATATTCACAAGGTCTTTTACTTTGCAGGAATGGGTTTATAACCCGTTCCTATTGTTTTGAAACATCAAGAAAGGGATTACAAATCCCTTTCTGCAAGGGGGGGGAACATAAGGAATGGGTTACAAACCCCTTCCTGCGTAGGGATGAAACATAAGTACTTTAGATTGCCGCGTCGCTCCGCTCCTCGCAATGACACAACGGGGGATTTCCGCGTTGTGCAAGCACTCCTCACAATGAGAATGCGCGCTTCCACCTACGACCCCCAAGGCTTCGGTCGACAGGTTCGGTGACCCACACCCTCCTTTGTCATCTCGGGGTTTAGTGTTTCTTTGAGCAAAGCGAAAGTAGAAATACTTAGAACCCGTGATCCAGTTCTTTTTATATTGCATGTTCTTGCTTTTCAGGCTTGATATAAGTAAATTTAAATAAAAGTTATTAATTCTAAGTTTAAGTTATGAATATATATAAAAATACTTTTTCAGAAATTGGTTTAGATCCAGATAATCATAAATTATTATTTGGTTTAAGCACTGAATTTGAATTAGAAAATGGAAATGAAATTAGAGAAAATAAATTATACAAAGTTGATAAGATTCTCAGTTTATATTTGCGAATTTGGATATGTAAACATGTTATAGGTATTTCACTTAACTTTGATAAATTAAGAAATATCAAAATACAGGAAATCTCTGTTTCATTTTGGCATCAAAAAAAGAATAGAAATAGTTTTAAATTTGTATTTGGAAGAGCCGGTTATAGAAAAGATGCAGAACAAATATATAAAAAAATAAAAAAAGAAAGAAAATCTAAATAATCACCCTACCCAATCTCATTGAATAAAACAGGTTATGGAAAGTAAATTTTTTTATCTTCTTCTTGTAGTAACTGCCCTACCTCCCTTTTCTCTTATAAAGGCAGCGGCCATTCTCTCAGCTTGTCTTGCGAGATGTTTTTTTAATTTTACTCTATGTGCAGATTTAGAATTAAACTCCTTTCCTTGTGGTAATTTTCCTTTATGTTTATATTCAGGTCCACTTAGTCCATATCTTGTTCTATATTTATCATCATATGGTTTATGAAAACTTGGATAAACCAAAGGTATACATCCGGCAATATGCTCAGGAGCAATCCATGTATGAAAAATTACTTCTTCATTTTCTCTTTCTACAGCACATCTTTTTCCTACTTTTCCTTCTTCTCTTAATGCTTCTATATCAGCAGTAGCCATACATACATAATCTTCTGCAGCAATAACTACTACTTCAACCATTCCTACGGTTCTATGCTTTGGTTTTCTTCGTCTAGATTTACCATCCGGATCTTCAACTTCTCTATATTGAGGAGTTAAGGAACTTTCTTCCGTTGTTTTAGGATAATCTGCATAATCAAATGCTATATCAGCTTTACGACTACAGTGAACAAATGGATTACCTTCCCCTTCTCCGGCCCTTCTTACTGCCAGTGCAAAATGAGTCGGAGCCTTCAATGTCTTTATTAAGGCGACATCCCTTACTTTTTCAGATAATTTTAAATCTTCCGTTAATTCACTGGGCATTTCATCAAGAAAAAGAATACCAAACTTACTTTTTCTAGCGGCATCAACTTTACGTGATAAGGCCATAGACATTCTAGGTTTTGCCTTTTCTCTTCCTATAGTTCTTAAAAAAGAAGATCTACATTCTTCCCTTCTTTCTCTGTGAGAGTCGAGATAATTTAGTTTTCTACCATTATAAAAAACAAAAAATAACTTTTCTCCTCTTTTTATAGCGGCTTCCAGTTCTTCTTTTGTCATATGAAGGGGTTCTTCTCCGGCATCCCCTAAACGCCTTTGAACTCCATCTAACATAGTACCACAACCCAACTCATCATCATCGGAATCACAACTTGAATCACTTAAATCTCCTGCTTCTGCCATAACAATTACCTATAATTTATTTAACTAGGACTTCTAAATATAAAATTAACTTCAAAAAAAGCAACTTTGAATAACATAGATTGTAGAAAGTAAACGACGATATCGTTATATATTCAGCTTCATTGAATAATTGGGATTATGAAAAGTAAAAATCATTTGTATTTCAGAATAAAAACCTCTATTGCAAATAAAACATACTCTGAGACCTATTAAAATAAGGATTTATTTTTTATTTGCATTTACCTTCGCAAGTAAGATTATTCTAACTCGTCTTTACCTGATAATTTATATTTTGTGAATTTTAGAGCTTTATTATCAGACACAATTTCTAAAAATCCTTGGTTCAACCATTTTTTAAATAATTTCGACATTTTATAAGTCTGAACAACTCCGGTTATTTCTCGTGCTTTTTGATTGTTGATGTATTTATTTTCTTTTAAATATTCTTTGATTTTTTCCCATTCATTAGGCATTTCTTCATTAAAAAGAACAACTTTAACAGAATCTTCTAAAGATGGATAAGTAATAAAAATTGGAGGATATAACATATTATTTTGCATTTCATTTCTCATTGCTTGTATTCCCTCATTTCTGTCTAAATTTGGTTTTTCTGGAAACTCTCTTAAGTGTTTTACTATAATATCATTTCTATATCCATCTGCTCTTACATAACCAATATTTGTTTTTGTAATATTATATGGAAATAAGCCTGGACTTAAAATTTCGACCCTATCTTCAAAAATACTTACTTCAATATCTCTTTTTATATAATAATCTCTATGAATAACTGCGTTAGTGACAGCCTCTTTTATTGCTCTTGTCGGTATTTTATATTTTGTTACAAAACCAGAATGTAATTCTATTCCAGATTCTAGCAATTCTAAAATATAATTATGAGTGTCTTTTATAAGTTTAATTATTGGGCCTTCTATAGTTCTTGGAGTTCCTATTAAATTAGGTTTTTCTTCAAACTTAGCTAAACTTCCCTTATACTTATAAACACGAATGGTACATTTTGTATCCATTAAATTTGTTGGATATTCAGCGAATAAAAGTGCTGCTGCTCTTGTGGGTTTTAAAATACCGCTAGCATCTTCTCTAGCTAAACCAGTTTTAAACAATAGATCTTCAATTTTTTCATTAGGTAATCTTCTTTCCTCTTTCCATTCTTTATAATATTTAGTATCAAGTAATTTTAAATTAATGTTAACTAATTCTTTATCTGCCTTTTCAAAACCCTTAGCATAACTTAATTTTATAACTTCCTGGGGAGTTAGTTTTTTGTTGCTTTTTTGTTGTCTTATAAAAACATTATTATTTATACTATAAAAACCTTCTGTAGCTTTTGGTATTTTAAGTAAAGCAACTCTTTTATTTATACTTTTCTCAAAAATTAAATGTGGTTTCCATATATTTGAAAAAGGAGGAATAATTGTTTGTAATTCTCTTTCAATCGCATCATAATTATCAAGACTTTCTTCTATTCCATAAATTCTGTCTAAGCCCTTCTTATCTGTTTTTTCAGGATCATCCACTCCTATAATTATACTCCCACCATCAGTATTAGCCATTGCAACAATTGTTTCAATTATTTTACTGACTACCTTGACTCCATTTAATCTTTTAAATTCAATATTTTGAGTTTCAACAAGTATTTCGAGTATTGATTGTAATAAAGTATCCATAATATTTAAAAAATTTGATTATATTTTAGGTAATTTGATAATAAATTATTTATTCTATGAATTCAAATAATACATCTTTTTTGGCAAAATTTTTTATTCTTTTAAAAATATTTTTACTTTGAATAACATAGATTATAGAAAGTAGAATTCTAAAAACTAACTTTTTTTAATTCAAAGAGTCTTTTTTTCTTCTTTATAGGAATGGATTTATAACCTGTTCCTATTATTTCAAAATAATATCTTATTTATAGAAAAACATAAGGAAGGGGTTACAAACCCCTTCCTGCGTAGGGGGGAACATAAGGAAGGGGTTACAAACCCCTTCCTGCGTAGGGGGGAACATAAGGAAGGAGTTATAAAACCCTTCCTGCGTAGGGGGTAACATAAGGAAGGGGTTACAAACCCCTTCCTGCGTAGG